>PVMK01137717.1_pt1 | contig 24209 bp, 21 predicted proteins | sample 1853481 | NCBI WGS metagenome assembly PVMK01 (sample SAMN08533507, study PRJNA380276) | Marine sediment metagenome, whole genome shotgun sequencing project. | reverse complement strand
ACATACCGGAAGGCGCCGGTTGATACGACGTCGGTGGGACGGTGCTCATGACTGACTACTACATGGCCCGACATGAAAAGGAAGGCCGCGGTCATAAGTGAAAGGACCAAAATGACCAGTCGAATGTACAATGGCACGCTGTCTGCCAGAAATGTGGATTTACGCAGGGAAAACGAATCCCCTACCCAGACGACCAGGAAAAAAGCTAGAAATATCAACTGGCCTGCGTCACCAAGAGGGTGTTCGCCGTTTTTTTCCTTCATTTGCACCCCAGTCGTTTAAAATCGGACGTCCGAGCTCAGCGGCCGGGCAGATGCGTGGCTGAAGGCTGACCTTGCGCGCTCAATAGCGAGTGTTGGCGGCTATCCCACCTTTCAGATTGCTCGTTTTATGCTCTTGACTCGGGGTTTGCTTCCCCTGGGGCGGCCGAATGGACGCTATGACTCCTTTCGCTTCAACCAGAAATCAAAGGACCGTCCAGGAACAAATATGTCGAGGCCGATCGAGGGGACGTCGAGCAGGTTCTTCACGACATGCGGTTCATTCCCCGGTATATAGGCAGCATCGCCTTCTCCAAGCACCTGCTCTCCGCTCCCATCAGTAACGATTGCGAGTTTGCCTTTGAGAACGACCAGCACCTGCGCGTTCGGGTGATCGTGCATCGGCGAAGCATGATGTGGCGGCTTGATGAAGTGCTCGATGGAAATGTCTTCTTCATTGCAGAGACTCACACGTTTCCAGTCCTTTTCAGGCTCGTAACTCTCTGCGCTGCTGAAACGGACAACCTTCATGGATCACCCTCCTGTCGTCTCTTGTGCTTGATTCGTTTCTTCATGAAAGCCAACCTTAAATTATACGGCGTATTATCCGCTTTATAATGCGGAAACTCTCCATAATCCAATCGCAAATTGCGAAAGAAGACAGCTACTTATTCGATAACACACACAATATTGAAAACGAAAAATACTGAAACCAACATCTGCTCTAACTATACCCTATAACAACTTTTACAGATTTCTGCAAAAAAAGGCCAACGGTGTCTTCCTTGGTGGGACAGTAGGTGAGACTCTAAAGTTTAGATTACATCGTGCGCCACGAGGCTGCACAGGGGATAAGGGTTTTGCCCTTTGGAGTCGGCTCGCAACCCAGCCCCGAATGCGACCTCCTGAGGGACCATGAGTGAGTCATGGGCGCATAAAATCCATGACCCAGCGGATCAGGTTAATCAACACCAACAAGCCACCTTCCAGGCGCGAGAATTTCCAACCAGTGCGAGCCATAAAAAACACTAGCATAACCATGCCCGATAATAAAAACAGGCTGCCACGGGCACTTGCTTCTATAGTCATAGGCCGCAACGTGGCTGCCAAACCCAGCACCCCGAGTAAATTGAAGATATCGCTGCCAATCAAGTTACCTGCTGAGATACCATGCCTCCCCCGGGTAACTGCCACCAGAGAAGTAAAAAATTCCGGTGTAGAGGTTCCGGCAGCCACGATGGTCACGCCAATTACCCATTCCGACACTCCAAGGGCACGCGCAAGGTCTACTGCGGCCTCAACCAGAAAGTGCCCACTCACTACAATCACTGCCAAACCTGCCAGGAGCCGCAGAATGTCATACCAGCGGAATTCTCCAGCTGGAGTAGACTCTTCTAGCGGTTGGCGCTGGTATATCAAAAAGCCAAGATATGACACCAACAGCCCCAGCAAGACCAACCCTTCCCAGCGAGCCAAGTGCAAGTCGCTCAAAAAGACTAGCAGCAGTAGTGTAGCTCCTATCAATACTGAGCCGTCGCGATAGACCAGCGGGCGGGATGTATCCAGGGCACGCACAAAAGCCACGCCACCCAAGATGAAACCCAGATTGAAAATGTTTGAGCCGACCACATTCCCAACCGAGATATTCGCATGGCCTGCCAGTGCCGCGCTCACTGTGACAGCGAACTCTGGGGCCGAGGTACCTAGGGCCACCACAGTGAGGCCGATGACCAACTCAGAGATGGCCAGCCTTCTAGCGATGCGGGCAGCAGATTCCACTACCCATGTGGCGCCCCACCACAGACCAACGACGGCGAGAATAACTATGGACACATCTAGAACTGGATTCATGAGGTCTTCTCATGGCGTGCAGTAGAAAGATGTTGACCCACTGGACCACCCAGGTGGTGCGTATTGTGGAGATAGTGCCCTCACAGCTTAAATATTGAAAGTGATAAGCGCTCGCTTTTCTGTATATACAGGGCGACTTCAGCCTGTTTCATCTGACTGAGTATCCAACCCCGTTCCTCTTTGACAAGTCTCAATCCACCTCCATTACTGCGAAAGTTTGCATTACATCCCTTAATGCACACTTTCGGCTCTAGGAAGCATACTACCAGATGTTAGGGCGAGGCAAAAGCGGCGAGACTGTGGATTAAAGTATGTACACTTCCAGCTGTCTACCGAGTTAGAGGTGACAGCATTCCTAGCGGCAGGATCAGGCTTTCAAGGCTCCCCACAATGAATGGGTAGAGACCAAAAGGGGATATAGAATTACAGAATATGGCGGGGAATATTCTGGCTACAAAAAAGTCGAAAAGACCAAAACTAGACACTCTCTAGAACGGTGAGGAGTTGTGTATTTGCTGTCTTTTAGACTTCACAACAGTCTCGTTGTGAATCCATTATCCTCTCTGAGTATTCTTCATTGAATCAAGCCAATCATAAAAGCCTCTAGCAGAAAGATACCTAACCTTTGTTTGTGGTCCGAAAGAAATCTCATCACCATCCTTTATTTGGTACATTTCGTATACCACCATCTTCTCTTCGTTCAGAAAAGTACCGTTTGCAGATCCTAAGTCAACGAGATAGGGATCTAGGCTAAAGGATAGGAAAAACAGAAAAGCATGAGATTTAGAGATTAACTTACTGTATAAGACAATATCGTTACTCGCCGCACGACCAATGGTTATAACTCCGTGATTGCTGTCAATTTTCCCTTGGTTTATCTCAACCACCCTGGCTTCGCGAGAATCCGCTTCTTCAACACCCACGTCAAGTTCCTTCAACAAATCTGGGTCATCTAACTGTTTTGTACTCATTTGGAAAATGACCTCTTTCTCAAGATCAATCTTAGCCTTTTCAATGAGAAAACTAGCGGGATATTTCTCCGAAAACTGGTTTGCAGACACGTTTTCAGAATCAGGCAGATAGTGAGTAAGTTTTTTGTACCTAGCTTTTTCCGGAACCTCGATTTCTCCGGTTCTTTCAAATTGTTTGAAACTAGTTCGAAACCTTATCCCAATACATTTGTTCTGCTCATCCAGCCGGATTATGATCCCGTCACCATGCATGCCCACAGTATTAAACCGTGCTGAGAAGAGTGAGGGAATGAATATATAGACAGAAATCTGTTCATTAACCTTAAATTTCGTCAGATCGTTGGTTTTGATCAGGGCTCCAGTCTCGCTGAGATTAAGTGTCACTCCCCTAATCGAAGAACCCGATCCCTTCTTGGAAACTCGCACAGGAAAGTGACCGAAGTATCTCATTGACTCTCTGTTTTCGTACTCTGCGATAAAACCTCGACTATTCAAGTCAACGTCAGCCAGGTGAATGTTTTTGGATGCAATGGTATTTGGTGATCTTACAGATCTGAGCAGGGAATATGCTTCAGAATGTTTGCCCTGTGCGTTATACAATGCAGCAAGATTGCCTGTGATATCTAGTACATCAGAATGGTTCGGCCCGAGGACTTCCTTTTTTATCTCTAAAGCTCGATTAAGAAGAGACTCTGCTCTAGAGTACTTGCTCTTGGCGAAATTTAGCAGCACCAGTTTGTTCAGTGAATGTGATGTATCGGCAAGATAGGACTCAGAGGGTTTTTCTTCGCTTGTGGACAAAACTTGCTCGAAAATGGCACGCTCAGCGTCTTTGCCTTGAGCATAGTAAATCAACGCCAGATTGCTCAAAGATTCAGCCACATGAGGGTGGTCGAGACCAAAAGCAGCTTGTGCTGATTTTAATGTTTCTTCAGCCAGACCTGCGGCTTCTGAATGCCACCCTTGTTGAAAAAGTGTGACGACTCGGGCGTTTTGCTCTTTCCAGTTCTGGGCTGACTTCATAGAACGAACTCACGTAAATACGGCGCAGAGATTCTCCAATACTTCAGTATCAACTATTGCGAAATTACATGCCATCTGACTTCTTGTCTTTCAAGGAGCATGCCAACTCGTTCCCATTTTCGCGGGCTAGTTTAGAAAACATTCCGACCGCCGTGCTCTAATCTTCAGAGAATACCACAGAAAAGTGGAAGCTTACTAAACGGCGGGAGAATCCATTTAATAACCACAACCCTACTTCATCCATCTCTCTTGAGGAGAAATACAAACCAGCCTCGATGACCGTAAAAGTTTAGATTACATCCCTTAATTCACACTTTGCTGGAAAATACTCTGGCACAGCATATTGTTAGCTGTCAACTGCCAACCAGGGAGAAAGTGAGGTAGGGGGATAATAAAACCTCCACCGACCAATTGCATGGCCGATGGGGTAGGGGCTACCCTAGCGGTTGACCAGCCCAGTAAAGCATAACAGGTTGCTCTTGAGTATAGGCTCTGAGGCAATGCGGTACATACCGCAGATCCAGCCGCCTGGGATTGACTTCCTGGGCGGTCTTCTTTATTTTCAGGGGTGTATGGGGATGGTGTATGGGAGTCTAGAAAAATGTATGGGAGTTGGGTTAAACGTAGAGTTAGTGGGATATTACGAGGATTTCGGTAGAAAACTAGGTAGAAAAGGAGGTAAGAGCGCATGTCGAAAATAATCATATATGGTAAGAGTTCTTGACCTTACACTGAAAAAGCCAGGTCGGCTTACGGAGACAAGGCCACTTACGTAGACGTCGCTAACGACAAGGAAAAGCTCGAGGAAATGCTCACTCTGGCACAGCATATTGTTAGCTGTCAACTGCCAACCAGGGAGAAAGTGAGGTAGGGGGATAATAAAACCTCCACCGACCAATTGCATGGCCGATGGGGTAGGGGCTACCCTAGCGGTTGACCAGCCCAGTAAAGCATAACAGGTTGCTCTTGAGTATAGGCTCTGAGGCAATGCGGTACATACCGCAGATCCAGCCGCCTGGGATTGACTTCCTGGGCGGTCTTCTTTATTTTCAGGGGTGTATGGGGATGGTGTATGGGAGTCTAGAAAAATGTATGGGAGTTGGGTTAAACGTAGAGTTAGTGGGATATTACGAGGATTTCGGTAGAAAACTAGGTAGAAAAGGAGGTAAGAGCGCATGTCGAAAATAATCATATATGGTAAGAGTTCTTGACCTTACACTGAAAAAGCCAGGTCGGCTTACGGAGACAAGGCCACTTACGTAGACGTCGCTAACGACAAGGAAAAGCTCGAGGAAATGCTCGAAGTGTCCAAAGGTGTAAGGAAAGTGCCGGTCATTGTTGAAGGTGAAAAGGTAGAAATCGGCTATGGGGGAACATGAGGCGTGTAACGACTCATCGGTGATGAGTCACAGAGACGGTACACTTGCAACCTCCTTTGGACAAACAATTAGGTGTCGGGTGTTCCGCCGGAGGCGGATCAGGTGTCAGGTGTCAGGAAAAAAAGCATAGAAGCTGAACACTGAAACCTTTGTCATTGTGATTTGTAATTTGGAATTTTGATTTGCGCGGGTCGGGCAAGCTTTTTGCATAAAAATTTGTGTTCCCCTCAACACATTGAAGATCCTTGTAATCAAGGAACTCCAATTATGAATCCAGCTTGGTCCGACAGGGTACGAATTCTTGCGGTTGATGACGACCAAAACGTTCTCGACCTCTATGAGGAATTTCTTTCTTCACCAATCTCTACCTACCAGTTTGATCTAACGCTTTGCCATCAAAGTGAAACCGCGGTTGATGCGGTGCGAATGGCCATCGAGGATGAGGAGCCTTTTGCTGCTGCCTTCCTCGACATTCGTATGGATTCAGGCCCGGACGGTGTCTGGGCAGCAGAGCAGATCCGAACCCTGGATCCAAACATCGAAATTGTCATGGTCACAGCTCATAATGATGTCGGCCCAGAAGAAATTGTCTCTCGTGTCCCCCCTGCCGGGAAACTGCTCTACATTAAGAAACCTTTTGCTCCGGAAGAGATTAAACAATTTGCCGTGGCGCTCGGTGCAAAGTGGCAGCAGGAGATACAACTCCTCAAAATCCAGGCTCAGCTGGAAGGCCACGTTGAGGAAAGAGCCACTGATTTGATAAAAACAAACGAGCAAATGAGGCGGGAGATAGAAGAGCGCCGGCGAGCTGAGGAGGAACTGCGAGAAAGCGAGGAAAAGTACAGAACCATCCTGGAAAACATCGAGGAAGGCTACTTTGAAGTCGATCTCGCTGGAAACCTCACTTTAGTTAATGATTCACTGTGCAGAACTGCGGGATATAACCGGGACGAACTGCTTGGTATGAACAACCGGGACTACACCACCCCGAAGACCGCCAAAGAAATGTATCAAGTCTTTAGCAAGACCTATCAGACCGGAGAGCCAGCAAGAATTGTGGACTATGACATTCTTAGAAAGGATGGCAGCACAAGAACCCTGGAGCTCTCTGCATCTTTGATGACGAATTCGACGGGCGAACCTGTTGGTTTCCGAGGCGTAGTCCGCGATGTTACAAAACGCAAGCGGGCGGAGGAGGCATTGCGTGAAAGCGAAGAGCGCTACAGGAGCCTTTTCACAAACAATCACACGGTTATGCTATTAATTGACCCGGAGACTGCAGACATAGTAGATGCCAATCCTGCAGCTTGCTCCTTTTATGGTTGGGGCCATGAAGAACTCACCAGCAAGAAGATTACCGATATCAACACACTCACTGACGAGCAAGTTTTCCAAGAAATAGAGCGAGCGAAGTCAGAACAAAACCAGCACTTTTTCTTCCGTCACCGTTTGGCAAAAGACGAGATTGTCGATGTTGAAGTCTTCAGTGGTCCGATCGTACTGAACGGCAAGCAACTTTTGTATTCGATCGTTCACGATGTCACCGAGCGCAAACAAGCCATTGAAGCACTCCGGGCCAGTGAGGAAAAGTACCGCACGGTTCTGGAAGCAAATCCAGACCCTGTAGTTGTCTACGACATTGAGGGGAAAGTTGTCTATTATAACCCTGCCTTCACCCGTGTTTTCGGCTGGTCCCTGGGTGAGCGATTGGGCAAGAAAATGGATGCTTTCGTGCCTGAGGAGAGCTTGCCAGAGACCCAAACGATGATCAACAGGGTGTTAGCTGGCGAGAGCTTCTCTGGCATAGAGACCCGCCGATACACCAAGGAAGGGAAAATCATTCCCGTCAGCATCAGTGGAGCTGTCCTTCGAGATATGGACGGCAACCCTGTGGGGAGTGTCATCAATTTACGAGACATCAGCGAACAGAAAAATCTGGAGGGCCAGCTGCAGCAAGCTCAAAAGATGGAGGCCGTCGGCACTCTGGCGGGGGGAATCGCTCACGATTTCAATAACCTGCTCCAAGCCATACAAGGCTATACGGAACTCCTACTAATGCGCAAGAAAGAGGGAGAGTCCGATTGGCGAGAACTGCAGGAAGTCATCCGTGCCTCCAAAAGAGGAGCGGAACTGACTCAGCAACTGCTCACCTTCAGTCGCAAGGTTGAGAGCAAAAGAAGACCCCTCGATCTCAATCAGGAGGTGGGAGAATTACGACAACTGCTCGAGCGCACCATTCCCAAGATGATAGATGTCGAATTGAAACTCGCTGACAATCTCAAAATGGTCAACGCTGACTCGGTGCAACTGAAGCAAGTGCTCGTGAACCTCGCTCTCAACGCTAAAGATGCAATGGCTGAGGGCGGCAAGCTGCTCATTGAGACGCAAAGCGTAACCTTAGATCAGGAATTTTGCAGGAGATATGCTGAAGTAAAGCCAGGGGATTACGTGCTGTTTTCGATCTCCGATACCGGGCATGGCATGGGTAAAGAGACGCTGGAGCACATCTTCGATCCTTTCTATACAACCAAGGAGGTTGGAAAGGGCACAGGCCTCGGTCTGGCAATAGTTTACGGAATTATAAAGAATCACGAAGGCTACATCACCTGCTATAGCCGCCCCGAGGTTGGAACCACCTTTAGAATATACCTACCGACAATAGAGCCGGAAACCGTGCCTGTAGACGTATTGATAGCACCGGAGCCTGAGGGTCTCGCCAGAGGAGGTAGCGAAACCATCTTGCTGGTGGATGACGAGGAGTTCATTAGGGAACTGGGGGTGGATGTACTCGGAAGTGCTGGTTACACAGTTCTCACTGCTAGCAATGGGGAGAACGCCTTGGAACTATACCGTCAGGAGCGGGCTCGGATTGGCTTGGTGATTCTGGATTTGATCATGCCTGGCATGGGTGGCAGCAAGTGTCTCGAGGAACTTCTCACCATAGATCCACACACACGAGTATTGATAGCCAGTGGCTACTCACCCGATGGTCCTACCAAAGGAGCCCTTGACGCCGGCGCCAAAGGCTTTGTCAGCAAACCCTACGATACCAGTCAGTTGCTGCAACTGGTTCGTGAAATCCTGGATAGAAAATAAAGCCTTGCCTTTATCGCCCGAGTCGGATAGGGGGCAGGGTAGGTCGGTTGGGCAGGCTAGATTACAAGTTTCAGGATATTCTTGTTATCCTCGCGCCGGTATTGTACGTCCTCCACTAGCTCTTTGATTATGAACACTCCCAGGCCTCCAACCTGGCGCTCATCAATATCGTCAATGAGGTCAGGCTCGCCAATAGAGAGAACATCAAAAGGAATGCCTGCATCTTCAATTTCGATAATGAACCGGCTTTCATCATCCAAAATGCAGCTGACTTTCACATCTCCAATCTGGTCCTGGTAAGCATAATTGCAGATGTTAACCAAGACCTCTTCCGTTGCCACGCCTATCTCGGTAATTCTTCCCGGACTTATGCCTTGCCCTTCGGCGCAACTTGACACAAATTCGACAAATTCTCTGAGATTATTGATATCGGCAGGCAGTTTTAGTTGTGATAGGAGTCGCATAGCCTTAAATGTGTTCGAGGGCAGCTTGCACAGACTCGTATGTTGGAATCATAGAACTAAAACCAGAGATCTTAAATATCTTTTCCACTTCGTCTCGGGGGGCAGCACACATTAACTTCCCGTCTTTTGATTTCAACTCCTTGGCGATCACCAGAATACTGCGAAGGCCAGCACTGCTTATATAACCAAGCTCCACCAGATCAATGATAAAGCTTGTCTCACCTTCGTTCAGCCATTGCCCCATTTTCTCCTCAAAATCGGGCGCAGAAATAGCATCCATTCTTCCATTCAATGAGATTATCTTCGTATCCTTTTCCTTCCCCACTTCGTTTATCTCCACGGGCTCCTCCAGTAGGCAGCTTGTTATATTAGAGCACAAATATAACACATGCCCTACAATGGTGAAATGAGTATGACACAAAAAGCCTACTGAATCGCATGCCTTTTGTCCTAGCACCGATTGGAGATTATTTAAGCAAAAAACAAACCAGCCAGCTAGATCTATTGTCGAGCTAGCAATTGATTAAGGAGTTTGACCATTCGTTGTACCACTGGTATTGTAGTTTCGCACTCACCAGTGATAAACAAGGGGTTCATATCTGGCTAGTACTCGCAGACAGCCATTTCTTTTCATTTTTGGGTGCCCCTGGCACTTCTTGAACTCTAGACAATCCGGGTTACCAGAAACCGTACTTTAGCAAAAGGAAGAATTCCTCATGTTTTCTTCGCTGAAAACAAAAATCATCTTTTTCATTGCCCTGGTGATGGTAGCCACAGCCGTCGGCGTTCTGTACTTCACCTACAGAGATGTGGGGCACGCCATGTCCCAGGCTGAAGAGGCTTCGGCAAAAAATGTGCTTCGACTAGTTGAACTCAATATCCAAGGAGGATATCAGAACCTCCTTGCTGACAGAATTGACGCCATGGCGCAGCGTAAGAGTGGGTTAAAAACTCAAGCCGGTGTTGCTGCATCCGTCTTGGAGCAATTCGCCGTACTTGCAAGCAAGCGACTTATTTCCAAGAAGAATGCTCAGAAAATGGGACTGAACTGGCTCAAGTCTGTTTCTTCCATGGAAAACGAGATTTTGTTTGTCTTCGACGAGAAGGGAATGGTTATCGCCCATCCAGACGGTGCTGTAGAGTACACCTCTATTGGCTCACTCCGCGACATGAAGGGCAGGAGCATTTCCAGGGCCATGTCCGCGACCTCTTTGACAGCCGGCGGAGACTTTGCCGTATTTGACTGGGAAAAACCGGGACAGGAGGTGGGTAGCAGAAAACTGGGGTATTTTGTCCCCTTTCAGGTCTGGAAATGGACCGTGGCGGCTGTAGTTGATATCAGCGACATAGCAGCCGAGACTCAGAGGAAATCACAGCAAATCATCAAGGTGCTCCGGGATACCTTTGCCAAGATTCAAATCGCCAAAACCGGAAGTGTATTCATGTTTAACGGCAAGAGGGATATGCTTATACCTCCACATGTGCTGCAAGAGCTGGACTATCCATCTATCACAAACACCCGGACGGGGAACCTCCTTCTGGATGATCTCATGTTCGCGGCGAAATCCAGCGATAATGCCATATCTTTTCTTGTCTCGAAAGAAGGCCGCAGCCTGGATATGGAAGCTTATATTACCCACTTCAAGGCACTGGACTGGTACATTGCGGTTGCGGTCCCCGTCCGCGAGATTCAGCTTCCAGCCAAGACCCTCGTCACCAGACAGAGCTTCATCATTTCCCTGATTTTTCTCGGCAGCCTGATGGCAGCTTACCTACTGGTGACGCGTGTCTCCCACCCGCTCAATTTGCTGGCCTCATACGCTAGAGAGTTGCCCACCACTGATTTCACCGCTGAGGAGGAAGAGAGTAGCCCCATCGATGATCTGTCGGCAAGATACAAGGATGAGGTAGGCCGGTTGGCAGAATCTTTTGTTTTTATGAGAGCCGAGCTGAGAAAAAACGTCAAGGAACTCATGGAGACCACAGCTGCCAAGGAAAGGATCGAAAGTGAGCTGCAAATTGCCCATGACATCCAGATGGGTATCCTGCCCAAGGAATTTCCACCATTTCCGGACAGGCATGAGTTCGAAATATACGCTACCGTAGAGCCGGCAAAGGAGGTGGGGGGGGATCTTTACGATTTCTTCTTTGTAGATGACGACCATCTCTGTTTTGTGGTGGGCGATGTCTCGGGCAAGGGAGTGCCTGCAGCCATTTTTATGGCTGTGTCCAAAACCCTCGTTAAAATGGAAGCCTCCAAGGGCTTACCGGCTGCTGAAGTATTGAGCAGGGTTAATCGACAGCTTTCGCGGGACAACCCCACACTCATGTTCGTGACACTTTTCTTGGGAATTCTCAACGTTCGCACCGGAGAGGTCGAATACAGCAGTGGCGGCCATGATCCTCCCTATGTGCTGAGCGCCAGTGGAGAGATACAGCCACTGGAGTTGACCGATGGTGTGATGCTCGGGGTGACGGAGGATTTCAACTATCAGTCGAAAAAAAATCTTCTCAAGAAAGGAGAGACGATTTTTCTTTACACCGACGGTGTCACAGAAGCGAAGAATCCAGACGATCAATTGTTTTCTGATGCAAGATTGCAGCAAATGTTGACTCGGTTGCAAGAGAAAGGCACAATGGATATTATCCAGTCCATACGCTCGGAGATAGAAATCTTTTCTGAGGGAACACCCCAATATGACGATATCACCATGCTGGCATTGAAGTTTAATGGGTGACCGGAAGGGAAACAGACACTGACAGGGTGGAGGCCAAATGACCTTTCCTTTCAGCACTATTCCCAAAACACTATTAGAGGACTGAACAATGAAATATTTCAAAGGAGTGGCAGTTTTGTTCGTCATATTCGTTTTGCATTTTGCTATACAGCGCCCAGAAAACGCCTGCGCCCAAGAGAAGGGCAACTTAACAGGCTGGGAAAAAGGTAGTGAATACAATCGGCTATACCGGGTCGATCAATACCAGAAGCTCAAGGGCACTTTGGTAGAAATCATCGAGCTAACACCCATTCCAGGCATGTCGCCTGGTATTGGTATGATCATGATTTCCCGGAACGAGGAAAAGGTCACTGTACATCTGGGCCCGAAGTGGTTCGTCGATTTGTTGATGCGCGGGTTTAAACCAGGTGACAGTGTTAAGGTGAAGGGTGCTTGGGCTCAAATCAAAGGTGAACGATTTTTCATAGCGTCCAAAGTGCGAAATGCAGAGATCTTCGAAGTAAAATTTCGGAAAACCAAGGACGGGACGCCTTATTGGACTATGACCCCTGAAGAGATAATCAACTCTGACGAGCGGCTTGAAGATTGAAAAAAGTCCATGGAGCCAGAGATGAACAGAATGAGAACAACTTGGTACCTACTCGTTTTTGCCTTGACCTTTTTTCTTGTATGCAATGGTTACGCCTCAAATTATCCAGTCACGCCTAGGCTGAAGGATAATGGCAAGAAACATCGTATTGTCTACCTGCAAGGTGGTCCTTATTACGAATACGACATGGTGTTCAATGCTGTCATCCGAGCGCTCATGGAACTTGGCTGGGCCGAAAAAATCAGTCTTCCCGCCCAATCGACAAATACAGCCCGATCTTTGTACCGCTACCTGGCAGCAAATAAAGAATGGAGCAAATACCTTGAGTTTCCTGCAGATGGGTTCTACGATAATGACTGGAAGGAGAAGAACCGTGAACCCACTATGCAAGCGCTTTTGAGGCGGCGAGATGTCGACATGATTTTCGCTTACGGCACTTGGGCTGGCCAGGACATGAAAAATATGCCCCCTGAGTTCAAAGGCGTCCCTGTTGTGGTTATGGACGTCTCAGACCCACTACGATCCAAAATAGTTGATACCAATGAGGATACAGGCCGGGACAACCTCACTGCTAGGGTCGACCCTTTGCGTTATCACCGGCAGGTGAGCCTGTTTCACCAGATAATCGGTTTCAAAAGACTTGGGATGGCCTTCGAGGACACTGTCGAGGGCAGAAGTTATTCAGCCATAGCAGATGTGGAGAAAGTCTCAAGGGAGCAGAACTTTGAGGTTGTGCAGATACGCCATCCAGGATATGTAAAGTCTAAGAACGAGGCCGTGGAGTGGTATCTGCAGTCCGTGAGCAAACTGGCTCCCAAAGTCGATGCCTTTTACATCACTCAGCAACTCGCAGTTGATGAGGAATCTCTTCCAAAGATAGTTGAGATTCTAAACAGTCATAATATACCAACTTTTTCACAGGCTGGTTCCTTAGAGGTCAAATGGGGAGCTCTCTTGAGCATTGCCACTGCGGGCTTCAAATACGTGGCCAAATACCACGCCATGAAAATTGCAAGAATCCTGAACGGAGCCAAGCCGAGGAAATTGCCAATTCTTTTCGAGGACCCCCCCAAAATAGCAATCAATCTGGAAACTGCGAGTACGATAGGGTTTGATCCTCCTGTTGATATTCTCTCGGCGGCAGATGAAGTCTATATGGAAACCAAAACCAAATAACAACCTCCCCCAAGCCCCAAATGAATCTTTGTTGAAGACAATAACAATAATAGAGGAAGCAAATGGACCCTGTTGATATCCCCAAGGTCTCCCAGGAAGAATTGTTTGATTCCTTTGCTCATGATTATGATTTGCTTTTGCCTGACTGGGAAAATGATTTAGTAAAACAGAGTAGAGATTTAGACTACTTTTTCAGAAATTGCAGCCAACGGTCCATCAAAACTGTACTCGACTGTTTTTGTGGTATAGGCACCCAGTGCATAGGATTGACCAAACTTGGCTACGAAGTAACCGGCACTGACATTAGTGGCAAATCAATATTAAGGGCCACGAGGGAGGCTCAACGCTACGGGCTCGACATAGAATTCGCAAAGGTTGATGTACGTCGTCTAACGGAACTAATTCCAAAAAGATTTGACGCTGTAATCAGCTGCGATAATTCACTGCCATTGCTCCTAGGTAAGGAGGATTTGGACCTGGCGCTAAAGAATATGTTCGAGGTACTTGAGCCGTCTGGCCTCTGTGTCATCAGTATTCGAAACTTCGAGGAAATATATGCCGAAAAGAAACGCTTCAATCCACGGCAGATCCACGAAATAGACGGCAAGCGTTTAATTATTTTTGACGTCTGGGATTATATGGAGGACGAAATCCTCGTTTTTAACGTCTTTTACCTGCGTGAGAAGGAAGATGGTTGGGATGTCGACTGCCGTCGTATGGTCTTCAAGGCCCTCTACAGTGACCATATAATCCGCGCCCTGAAACACACAGGTTTCAGCCAGATTGAGGTGGTCAAGAGTCTGGATGGAATTCCCCTCCAATTTGATTTTTATATCTGCCAAAAGGAATAACCCTGCACTTTTCACAACAACAACCTTTTTGTTCAAGCCGAAGACCTAGATTATGAACAGTTCAAAGGGAAGTCAGCGGAGTGCGAACGTTCCGCGGACTAACAGGTTTTCTTTGAGAACGCCGTTAAGGGTGACCTTCTTCATCACCGGGACGCTCTTGTTCGCCCTTGTTTTAAACATGGCACTTTCTACTTTATCCCTGGAAAAAATCTATACTGACTCTCTCATTTCTGAATACACAGTCATCGGCCGCTATTACTCCAGGAAAATTGAGCGCTCACTATCTTTCGGCAAAATTCTCCCCAAGTTTATTGGCATGCCTAAGCTTCTGAACGACATCAAAAAGCAAAATCAGAAAATTTATCAAATATTTATTTTCTCCGCCGAAAAGGAGCCCTTATTTTCCCTAAATCAAGACATGCCCTCTTCTGCGAGCGCAATTCTTGATCAGAAAGTGGCAAGCCGACTCCAGAACATGTCCGATGATTTCTGGCACTACAAGGACAGTAGCTATCATCTTATTTTCGCACTATCAGGGGGTAGCAGCTTTGCCAAGAATGTCCAGGGGTACATGGAAATCGTTCTGCCCGAATTAATCGTAAAGAATAAGATTGAAGAGTTGATAATCGCCTCGGGCAAGCTCCTTGTCATATTTAGCGTTTCTTCGGCTCTGGTGTTCCTATTACTGGCTCTACTGTTTCTGCCCGCAGGAAGAAAAAATCGTAAGTATACCTTTAGTCTTAAAACGCGAACCCTTCTCGCTACCTCTTTGGTCCTTATTCTTTCTCAGGTGGGTTTTTCTTATTTCGATGTCTCCGGTTTCCGAGACAGATATTTCGAAAACATTCGCGAAAAGTGTCAGGCCATGGGAAAGCTCCTGCAAATAGACGTTAACTATCTGCTCGGTCTCGGGATCCCGATCAACAGGATGGTGGGAATAGACAATTTGTTGAGAGACATCCTTGTTTTTACTCCCGACCTTTCCGATATATCCATAGTTGATAAGGTCGGCGACTCTTTATATCGGGTTGAGGCCAAGAATTCGAAAGGAATCCCGGGTTCAGACTCCCACGCTGCAGGAGCAGTGGAACCGAAAAATGGCAGTCACAGACGATTCAGCCATAGTGACGGGAAAACTAACTACCGTATCGCCTTACCGGTACAAAAGAGTGGACAGCCAGCAGGATATGTCCATCTGCACATTTCCAAAAGTTTTGTCTTCGCTAAGATTCGTGATCTGGTCTTCGACTCTGCCACAGTCGTAGTTGTTTCCTTATTGATAGGGTTTGAATTTGTTTTCTTTCTAATTGCCCACATTATAACTCGGGGTGAGCGATTGGCACCGGAAGCTTCTCCGTCTAAAGATGCCGGTGAGTTGCCAACAAATATTGCAGAGCAGGGTGAAGGGCACATTTACGCTCGAACGGCGGCCTTCATCTATGCATTTTCCATGGCCCTTTCCATGTCCTTTCTTCCGATTTATGCTGAAGATTTGTACACACCCATCCTTGGACTAACTAAAGAGATAGTTATAGGTCTCCCCATATCAGCCGAAATGCTCTTTGTGGCCATAAGCTTTACCTTGGGTGGAGTTTGGCTTGATCGCAAGGGTTGGTTTTGGCCTTTTCTTGTCGGCGCGGTCATCACCGGAACCGGCGTGTACCTATGCGGTCTAGCCAGGGGTATAACGGAACTCATAATATACAGAGCCGCAGTAGGCTTCGGCTATGGCTTGGTGGTCGTGGCCACCCAGTCGCTGGTGATACATATGAGTAGCCAAGAGACCCGCTCAAGTGCCATTACGGCTCTGGAAGCTGGTTTTTTCTCTGGGTTCATTTCAAGTACCGCCGTGGGTGGAATGTTGGCTGATAGAATGGGATTTAGACACGTATTTTTCCTGGGCAGTGTGCTGTCAATTTTGGCCATCCTGTTTGTCCTGGTTTTTCTTAAGAACTTACGTAATATCGGCCTCGGTGAAACGGATCGCCCCACTCTGCCTGCAACAACAGATGAAAGAGTCGGTTTGCTCTCCGTGCTCAAGGATAGGGAGGTTGTCGAAACACTTTTATTGAGTGCCATTCCCGCCGCCCTATGTCTTGTCGGTTTTTTATATTTTGCCAGCCCCTTATTTCTCACCAGCGCCGGGGTCCGCCAGTCAGATATTGCCCGACTCATGATGATCTACGGCTTATGCATGGTGTATGTGGCTCCTGCTATCAACAGATGGGTTGACTCGTTGGCTAACAAGAAGATCCCCATAGTTGCTGGCGGTATTCTCGGTGGCTCAGCGCTTCTGTCTTTCTATTATCTGAATTCTGTATTGATGTTTGTCGTAATATTACTCCTGTTCAGCATCTCTGGGGGAATGAGCTACGGTGCCCGCATTTCTCTGGTAAGTGAAGCAGAAAGTTCGAAGTCAGCCGGGGTCGGCAAAGCACTTGGCATATTCAATTCCATGGAACGCTTAGGTAATATCTTTGGACCTATTTTAGTTGGTGGTATGATAACAGCTTTTGGGATTACCCGGGCAATAAGCAACATCGGTCTAATTTATCTTGTGGGTGCGATTCTCTTTGCTGTGTTGGCCCGCAAAACAACTCAATCTATTGGAGCAAAGTGAAAAGTCCTTCAGCTGATATTTACTGAAGTTTTTTCCTGACCTCTTGACACAGCTGCCCTGCTTGATCTGTCAATAAAACGCTCAAATGCAAAAGATAGGCTGCTAACAATAACACTTCGACTAAACCCTAACGTTGCATACCCAAACCGGTAAAAATCGCTGCGCTCGCGTGATAGCGCGCCATCTGCGAGCGTGCTCGCCTCGGACAGGATCTCACGTACGGTCAAGTACTGCTCAGCCTGTCCCAGCCTGCGCGCGCCCACATTTGGCACACTCTGACGCGTTTTTCCTCGGCGTGGGTATGCAACATTAGGGTAAAGGCTGTAGCTATGGAAATTCTAATTGACCTTCGAAAAATTAGGCACAATATCTCGGTGATTCAGGAAATTTGCGGCAAGGCCGGTCTGCAAATCGTCTGGGTCAGCAAAGGTTGCCATTCTCACCCGGAGGTGATCCGGGTTTTGGCTGAGATGAACGCAGAAATCATAGGAGAAGTATATCTTTCAAATCTTCGAAAAATTAGAGAATTTTTTCCTGGAGAGTTGATGACCATCCACTGTCCTGCTCTTACCCAAGCAAAGGAGGTCGTGTCTCATGCGGACATTAGTGTAGTTTCCAACCCAGAACAGACCTTGGCGCTGTCCAGGGCTTCAGAAGAGCTTGGAAAAAAGCAGCGTCTTCTTCTGATGGTGGATGTCGGCAACACCAGGGAAGGGGTCATGCCCGAAGACGTCTTACCCACGCTTAGGAAAATACTCTCCTTCCCTGGAATCGAGCTCGTCGGCCTCGGCACCTCGGTAGGTTGCTATGGAGGATATTGCGCCGGGGAAAAAGACCTGCATAGATTCTTGAGGATCGCCAGGGAAATGGAAAAAGCTGCAGTCCATAGGTTTAAGGTTCTCTCTGTGGGTAGCGGCACCATGCTTCTGGATCTGATAAAGTCCGGAAAAATGCCAAAGGGGATCACCCAGGTGCGTATTGGTGCAGCCTTGTTAGTAGGAGAAAAACCACCGACAAAAGAACCTATCGTTCCGCTCTATCAGGACTGCTTCGTTTTCCGGGGCGAGATCCTGGAGATTTCCCGAAAACCGTCACTGCCGGCAGAGCCAACTGGTTATGATGCTTTTGGCAGGAAGGTCGTTTTTGAAAACAAGGGAGAGAGAGAAAATGCTTTATTGAATTTCGGCGTGATTGATGTAGATATCTACGACTTGACTCCCAAGGCAGCCGGCGTTCGGATAATAGGGGGCACATCCAATTATACTGTCTGCGATGTCACCGACTGCGCGGAAAAACTAAAAGTTGGGGATCAACTTGATTTCCGCATGGCCTACAGTGCCATGGCGAGGGCCATGTCCTCCAGGTATGTGCTGAAAACCATTTTAGACGACTGATACTGCAGAACCAGGAATAACCCCTTTCAATTCAGCTTCCTATTCCAATACATACCCCGGCCCAGATAATCATCCGTGCTGGATTATTCACTTTTGTACCTATATCCAGGAAAAAGGGTCATCTCTGTATAAATCTTATCTGCAATAAGCAGCAAATCGCTCGGAATATCTATACCAAGCTGTTGGGCCCTTGCCAGATTTAGGTCAATCGTGCGATATCGAGGCTTTTCTATGGGAATATCTGCAGCTTTTTCACCATTGAGAACTCGTACAACTTTTGTTGCAACCTGGCGGCCGCATAAATGCAAGTTTATTCCCACACCACCTAAAAAGCCCATTGGAACCCAATCTACCATCCAAACATAGGTGGGTTTTTTAGAGTTTTTTAATATCCATCGAACAATTTCTTCGTGCTTGATGCCCTCACCATTATCACCGAGCAACCCTGTGGAACTGTAATGTATTACATCAATGTTGTCGTCCTTATTGAAAGCTGAGTACAATTTTTTTAACTCACTATATTTCTTAACAAAATGTGCCGACTTCATTTCAATCGGATAGTTCTGTGGATTTTTCTTGATATCGTCAATGATATCTTCTGCAATGTATCTAAAGAACGGACTCATATCTGAACTGACGATGGTCATTCCTTTCGCTGAAGGAATGATTTCTTTCATCATTTTGGTGGCATAAGCACTAGTGGATTCCTCTGTGACACCGGTGATGTTGTAGCCTGGTTTTTCCCTGCTTTTCATAAATTCCGTTTCGGCGTTATACCTTTCGGGAGCAACATTGACACCACCGAATACAATCTGGTGGGAAGTTTTTGCAAGCGGTAGGGCCACGAAACTAAAGGCTGTGTCGTCAAATACCACGAGAACAGTGGGTTTGAGTTCTCGGGCTTTCTTGATGGCTAGTGCTCCTCGCATCTTCTGCTGTTTCGGGCTCATATATTTGGTTTGTGTGTCCATGTAGAAATGGCGAATATTTATATTTTTCCCATCTTGATACCCGAGCCTCTTAAATTCTTGCATTAAACCAACTTCCAACCTACCGCCACACCCTTGCCCTTTTGCATAGCTTTGTACGATTAGTATGGTTGGTATTTCTTTACCATCAACAGCAGCATCAAATAACGGTACAGCCGCTAATATAGACAATACAGACGCAATGAATATGATGTGATTTCGCTTAAACATAAAATGCCCTGAATTGAAGTTCCCTGTCCCACTATAGCGGGACTGAAGCGGGACCTACAGGCGGAACGGGGAACGCACTCGCTGCTGCATTTTCCCTAAATTCCAGGATTGCTCAACGACTTGATACAATTCAGTCTAATAGCATGCGCCTTTCTATGTCAAGTCGACTGTGTTGTACCAATTTCTATTGACGCTAAATCGCGCCTTCCATATACTTGATCCATTCTAGCCATCGGAGCCCTTGGTCCCCACCACACCAGCGGGACCTATTTTTCAATAGGTTAAGACCAGAAACGCATTCCAGGCATCTCTCTATGAAAATTTTGTTCATTGAAATTGACACAGAAAGAGAATGGGCCTTAGCCTCGGTTGGTCCAGCCTATATTGCTTCCTATATTCGTTTACACGGGCACGAAGCGGCCCTATTGCGGGTCCGGCCCGAACAAGAAATGCATGACCTCATTGCCTCCATTGAGAAGGAAACACCGGATATTCTCGGCTTTTCGCTTACCACCAGACAGTGGCTAAAATCAGCCCATGTCGCGGGCGAAATTCGTAAGAAGTTGAACATCCCGACGATTGCCGGCGGACTCCACCCAACCTTTGCGCCCGAGTCTGTGCTGCAAACGGAAGGTTTCGACTATGTCTGCCTCGGCGACGGCGAAGAAGCCGTGGGTGAACTCCTCGGGTGCCTGGAAAAGGGCGAAGAGATCAGGGGGGGCAGAATTGCCAATATATGGGCCAAGGGTGCAAGCCGGCCGAAAATCCGGCCGCCGCTTCAGCACCTCGACAAAATACCCTTTTTGGCCCGTGACCTGTTGGACGAGCGGTACGGGGTAGCCCACCTTATTACCCAACGCGGCTGCCCATTTCCCTGCACCTTCTGTGCGGCAGGCGGTATCAGAGAACTGTATAAGAATGAGGATTACTTGAGAAGACGGACCGTTGATGACGTGGTAAAAGAGCTCCGGGACATTAAACTGGAAAGGTCCTTGAATTACGTTGTTTTCTTAGATGACACCTTCACGGTTCACAAAGGTTGGGTGCGAGAGTTTTGTCGCACTTACGAGAAACGAATTTCCACAGGCTTTTCCATAAACGCTCGGGTGGAGACGGTCGATAGGGATATGCTGGACCGGCTGGCAAAGGCGGGCTGCAGGCACATAATTTACGGGGTCGAAAGCGGCAGTATGCACATAAGACGGGATATTATGAATCGTCCCATTGAAAACCATCGCATTATCGATGTTTTCAATTGGACAAAACAGGCCGGTATTATGGTGACGGCGAACTACATGATCGGGCTTCCAGGCGAAACAGTTCACGACATCGAGCAGACCCTGGCATTGAATGAAGAGCTTCAGCCGGACGATTTCGCCTATTTTGTTTTCTATCCGTATCCCGGAACCCTCCTTTTTTATATGTGCCAAGAAAAAGGCTTTTTGCCCGAAAACTGGCTGGAATTACCGGCCAACAATCGGCAATCAATCTTGAACCTGCCGGATCTGACCAAGGAGGATATTGAACACTACTACAATAAATTTACCGAGGTTCGCAACCAAACATATATGAACCGATACGGCGGCGCTCTTGGTGAGGAAGCCAAAGCCCTTGCGAGCAAAATCTTCGAGGAAAGCGCTGCTGTTGGGTGATGTTGTCAAAAGGAGGCCATACAGATGTCCAAAAAAGCGGAAGTGATAAACCTGAAAAGGCTTGAGGGTAAAAAATCCATAGAAAAAGAGCTCCAATTCGATTCTGGACGACATATCTTGATCCGCTCTAACGAGAAAGAAGAGCTTATCGAAATAATAGAACGAGGAGGAGAAGCGGTCGTGACGGTTAGGCTGACCGATGAGGGGCCGGTAGTCACCATTCAGGGGGCTCACCTCAAGCTCAAATCAACAGAAACCCTGGTCCTCGAGGCTAAAGAGGTGAAAATCACAGCCCAAGAAGATGTCTCAGTCGAGAGTAAGGGAAGTCTGAGGATTGCTTCGTCTAAAAAAATGGACATTCATTCCCATGACGATATTCGTGTGGTTGGAAAGATTATCCATTTAAATTGATCCTTGGCAAATTGGAGGTCAAACTAGAAATTTGCTTCCCTCTAAAGGTAAATTCGGCCATTTTCTTCAGAGCTGATTAATTCATCGAAGGGAGAGGGCGATATGAAGCCTGCTGCTCGAGTAGGTGACATGGTAATGCAGGATACACCCCATTGTCATGCCCCTATTCATCCACCGGCGCCTGTGCCGACCCCTGTACCCCACCCGGGTCTGCCACTGCCTATAGTCATGGGGGCGTTCAATGTACTCATTGGCGGGCAGCCTGCCGCCAGGGTCGGGAGTATGACCGGACCTTGTACTACCGCCGGCTGTGTGCCCGGTGGACCGGGGAACGTGGTAATGGGTTCCTTTACTGTCATGATAGGTGGAATGCCCGCTGCCAGGGTTGCGGATATGACCATGCACCCCAGTTGTGTAGCGCCCATTCCGGGTCCAAAGGGTACAATTCTACCGCCAGGTTGTCCCACCGTAATGATTGGAGGGTAATACTTATTAAACTGCTTCATTTTGAAAAACTCCAACCTCTCTGCCCTCGCTGCAGGCAGACTGATGGAAGCAACTCGCCTCTTGACCTCAAATCTATCTCGAAGAAAACCCATGATTCGGTCACAGAGGGCGTGCTGGTATGCTCCAATCGCCAGTGCATGGGTGAATATCCCATAATTGACGGTGTACCCATCATTGTTCCGGATCTGAGAAATTATGTTTCTCAAAATATTATCCCAATATTGAGCCGAGCCGATTTAAGCGAAACCACGGAAAGCCTCCTGGGCGACTGCTGCGGCCCGGGATCTGCCCTCGATTCCTACCGCCAACATCTCAGCACCTACACATTCGATCATTACGGAGATCTCGATCCCGAAGAGCGCAAAGATTCCCCGGTTTTGCCTGGATCTGTTTTGAATCTACTCAAGCATGGCCTTTCGGAGTTAGAGGGCAGGGTGAACGGGCCTGCTATAGATGTAGGTTGTGCGGTGGGCCGCACCAGCTTCGAGCTGGCAAAGACTGTGGATGATCTGGTACTTGGGGTCGATCTTAATTTCGCCATGTTGAGAACGGCAGCTGCAATTCTCCATCAGGAGCGAGTTGCCTATCCAAGACGCCGCGTGGGGATTACCTTCGACAGGAGGGAGTTCCCGGCTACATTTGAGGGCGCCAGTAAGGTGGATTTCTGGGCCTGTGACGGTACCAGCCTGCCTTTTGCTGATGAAAGTTTTTCCCTAGCGGCAAGTCTGAATGTGCTTGACTGCGTGCAGTCACCTTACGATCATCTGAAAGAAGTGGGTAGAATTTTAAAGCCGAACGGTGGTGCGATCGTTTCAGCGCCTTATGACTGGAATGTTAACGCCACCCCGGTAGAGGCGTGGCTCGGCGGACACTCGCAGCGATCGGAAAGCCAGGGGGCAAGTGAAGTCATGCTCCGCTCACTCCTGGCGGGGGGGGAGCACCCCTATGCAATTCAGGAATTGGAGCTTGTGTCTGAATCGGAAGCTGTCCCATGGACCCTGCGGTTGTACGATCGCAGTTTCATGAATTACCAGGTACACCTTCTAGTTGTGCGTAAGAAGCCAACATCCGTTCCAGATCAGAATAGCAGCTAACCATGGGTGGTCGGCGAGTTCAATATGGCTATTGTTCCTTTGTTTCACCGGAAGGGTTTGCCATCCAAAAAGAGGCATCCTTTGGAGGCTCAGATTCTGCCAACGGTGCGAAGTTGTTGGATGGAAGAAAATCCCCTCTCTGCATCACCCTTACCAGTACAGCGGTTCATCCTGAGGTGGTGGACTTTTCTGAATCTCCAGAAGACATGAATCCGGATGCCTACACTGTCACCTTAACCCTCAATACTTTTGTGGCGCACTTCACTGTTTCTGCCCTGGATTATTTACACAATGCCGGCGCAGAGCTCAAAAAGCATTTCACTGATTTCCAAACAGACTTTTGCGAGGAAGACACTGTCGGTGAATTTCCGGCGGCACGGGCCCAGTTTTCTTTTGTGACAAACTTCAGAATCTTTCATTTAGAATTTGCCTGGCTGGCGAATTCAGTGCTGGTCACAACCACAATGACCGTGACAGAATCAGGAGTGGAAAAAGGGTGGGGTGATCTACGAAGATTTGTCGAATCAGTGAGATTTCAAGAGTAGTCCCAGAGGAATTCCAAAAACTAGGGTAGGGTCATCAATGACCTTAAAGTATTATCTAAAGTATATCTTTATATCACAATAATTTTAACTATTTAAACAAACAGCAACTTCTAGCCGCGACAATCTTGATATCTACCTTTAAGCAATCGTAGGGCCGGTCACCGTACCGGCCTAAAGACCTTCCCGGAGATACTTCCAGCCTTTTTATATAAGTCAAAAAATTCAAGCCCGTCCCCTAATAATACGTAATTTGTGGTAATACGTAATTTGTGGGGTCATATAACGAAATCATCCCCCTTTATTAAAGGGGGACTGAGGGGGATTTTCCCAGCTCTACTATCCGGTCCAAGTAATGAATATATCAATAGACCTCTCTATTTGTTGTAGGA
>PVMK01125173.1_pt1 | contig 24213 bp, 21 predicted proteins | sample 1853481 | NCBI WGS metagenome assembly PVMK01 (sample SAMN08533507, study PRJNA380276) | Marine sediment metagenome, whole genome shotgun sequencing project. | reverse complement strand
CGTCGGTTATCTCGATGCCGGGTATGACGAGATCGATTTCGCGACGACGTTCGTCGACAAAAATAACAACCTGGATCGCGTCTCGGATTGGACGCTGAGCGCGGCGACGTTCTATGAGATCGCGATCGGCGGCGCCGGCACGATCACGCCGCGACTCGAATGGGCCTACCGCTCGGAATTCGATAACGACGCGTTCAATACGCCGCAGATTCACCAGGACGACTATCACTTGGTAAATGCCAACATCACATGGCAAAACAGTGACGAGACGATCTCCGTCATTGCCGGCGTTACGAACCTGACCGACGAAAACTACCTGATCACCGGCCTCATCGGCGACGCGTTTCAGTCGTACGAAGGTTTGTACGATCGGGGGCGCCAATATTACCTGACCGCGAATTTCGGCTTCTGACGCAAGAAGGATAAGAAGCGGATCGCGGTCAGCGGGTTGCAGCAGAGCCGGCCCGGGATCCCAGGCCCCAAGCTGTTTGAGGATGCGTTCAATGAGGGCGTGGTCATCGACAAAGATGGGTCAAGGCCTATTTGTCGATATGAAGTTCAGGAAAACTCGGTTCGACCCTATTTAGGAGCCAGTCGAGCGAGAATCTCCCGCGCACGCTTTGCGGCATCGCTTTCGTCGTGACTCCAGGCCAGGACCGAGCGCGCCGCATCGCCGGCGTCTTCCTTTCGGTCCGCTCCCAGATATGCCTCTGCGAGCATCAGGCGCACATCGATGTTGGAGGGTAAAAGGTATTCGGCCTCTTCGAGCATCTCTATAGCCTTGTCGTACCGTTTGCCCTCTATCACGAAGGTTTGCCCATACATCGCGTAGGCCTCGGGCATCGAGTCGTCAAGCTTCCAGGCCTTGAGGTAGTGGTCACGAGCACGTTCGAGGTACTCCATTCGGTTGCCTGTGTCATCAGGATTCGTGGCACGGTCGTGCCAATACTCGGCCAGGTCAAGCTGACAATACGGATCGCTCGGGGCCAAAGCGACCGCCGTTTCAAAGTGAGGCTGAGCCGCCTCAAACTCGCCGCGAAACTTCAACACGTCGCCGCGTCCAGCTTCGGCCTGCGGACGCGTAGCCTCGTCAGCTGTGGCGATCGTGAACCAACGCTCGGCCTGGTCAAGCTCGCCTCGCCGCAGGGCGATCTGGGCGAGGGCTAATGACGCCTGTTCTCGGGACAGCCTGATCACTTGGGGCTCAAAGTCAGGAAGGAGTTGATCGATCTTCATCTGAAGAAAGAAAAATCGCCCTCTGTCGAGGTAACGTTTGACCTCTCTGTTGAGATCCTTGGCTGTGATCCCGAATGCTTCCTCGAAGGCTGCGACATCTCCCTTTCCGGATTCGACGAGTTCAATGTAGTGACCCATATCCTGGCCGAAAGGAGTGTCCCGTTCGGATCGATTCTGAAGATAATGGACCAGCGCCCACGCTTCCGCGTAAAACATGGCCTTGCGCTCACCGCCCCACCGATCGAAGTCCTTTGGTGACAGGATGTTCCGCATGGAAATCCAGTTCGAGTAGATCAAGCTCCCGCGCCGATGTTTTGGAACACGGCCGACTTCGAAGTAGTCGAAGTGCGTCCGGGTTGCACTAAGATATTCTGCGAAGCCTTCATCGAACCACATCGGGTATTGCAGGCGCCCATGGTTGCGGGCCAGGAAGTGCACGTACTCGTGCATGATGATGGAAGTCTCCTCCATGCCGCGCGCATCGCGAATGACAATCGTGTTGGCTCGCAGGCCGGGCGAGAATACACCGCCCAGGTCGGGGTCGATCCCGAGACTCTTAAAGTCACCGCGTCCTCGCATCGCATAGATGTTCGTCGGGATTGGCGCATCCGTACTGCTGATATTCGTCACGCGGGAGACCGCCACCCGAAACATCTCGAGGTGTTGAGCCAACTCAATCGTGTCAGCTTCACGAAGAACGCTGCTTATCCGAAAGTTAGGCGTGCGTACTTCGATCCATTTACGGTCTTCGAGCTCTTTTCCGGAGACCGGGGACGCCGTGACATTCAACATCCCAAGAGCAAGGAGAACAGCAGTTCGGGAACGAACGGACACGACGGACCATATCTCGCAGCTTCTTGATTAAGCGTTAATTATCTCAGATTGAGGCGAATATGCCGAACGGCCGCGTTTCTGAAATAGGCCGCCGGGGTCAGTCGACGAGCTCGCAGGTCAGCACTCCGTCTTCATTCCAGGGCGACACCTTGAACTTCACACCAAGGGCCTCCGCATAACCCATCAACCGCGGCACGGTCCAGCACTCATGAATTTCTTGCTCAGTCAGATCGAACTGTCCGATTTTCTTGCTGGCCTCGAGCACCGTTTTGAATGGCGATGTCCAGGTGCGCTTGCCGGGCTCGCTCTCGGTTTCCAACACCAACTGATAATGACAGGCGGTGTGGTCGAAAATACCTATCAATGCGATTTCTTTATCGCCGGCCTTCTCTATCACCTTTTTCAATCGGCGATTTATCGGCGCCATGGTTTCAATATCGTGAGTGACGAACGCATCCAGCTCACCGCGGTTCTTCGCAAACTGCATGCTGACTAACCAGGCCTTGATGAGCGCGTCGTTGATTTGGTGTACATAAGGCATCGTATTTTTCATAGTCTTGAAGATTACGGACATGGCTCGGCCCAGTTCCTCTTCGCGACCCTCAAAACCGCTCTTCATAGCCTGGGCATAATGATGCTGCTTAGCCGATGTCCGCCGCGGGCTTAGTTGTTCAGCGATGTTATTCTCCAGTGACTTGACCATGACTTCCCCTATTTGCAAATGATTGAATTGATATCAGCTCATTCCAGTACACGAATTATAACTTCATGGCATATCAAAGTTGGTGATCTGCGACGCCCTGCGGCCAGAGGCGCTGCGGGAGTCTGACGTCATTGCACGTCTAGTTAGATCTACATATTCAAGGCATCACCGTTATGTGTTAGTAAACAGAGATGAGGAGGATGCTGTGTTACACGTATGTCGGCATTCCAGCCACCTTTGTAGGCACATTGCGACAATCGTCCTCGGGACCTTCGTCGCGACAGCGGCGGCCAATGCCGGGCCTCCCTTGTTCCAGTCAGACGAACCTTTGGTGCTGACCCTCGAGTCAGGGTTCTCCAGCCTGGCGAAAGACCGCAAGGAATCGACGAGCCCCTACCGCCCGGCTACCTTCAGTTACCTGTCCTCTGACGGTGAGAAACAAACGCTCTCTCTGCAGGTCAAAACTCGCGGAGATTTTCGGCTGGAGCGCGAAAACTGCAGCTTTCTGGCCTTGATGCTCAACTTTCGCGACAGCGACACGACAGGAACGCCGTTCGCTGGTCAGCAGGATGTACCGCTCGTGACCCACTGCCGGAATATGGCCCGTTACGAACAATACGTCCTGCGGGAATACCTGGCCTACAGGTCTTATAGCCTGATGACGGCCAAGAGCCTGCGCGTGCGCCTTGCTCGGATCACTTACCTGGATACGGGTGGCGACTCGCTCACCACGAGATACGCTTTCTTCGTCGAGCACTTTGAATCAATGGCACAACGGCTTGATGCCGAAATCGTTCACCAGGATACTTTCGACATAACAAGCGCCAAGGATTTCGATCTTGGCTTGCTATACATCTTCCAGTTCCTGATCGGTAATACGGACTTCTCCGTAGCGCGTGAACACAACATCTTGCTGCTGAAAATATTTGATGACCGGACTGTTGCCGTGCCTTACGATCTCGATTTTGCCGGCGCAGTGTACGCACCATACGCGACATCCGACGCGCGTTTGAGATTGCCTTCCGTCAGGGTGCGGCGATACCGGGGCTTTTGTGAGCCAGCCGATGTCCTGCAGCAGGTGTTGGATTACTACCTCGAGCGTAAAGCGGCCCTCTATGCGCTGTACCAGGGACAGGAGGGACTTGATAACCGCTCGTTAAGGATGAGCGTGAAATATCTCGATAGTTTTTTCGCTATGCTCGAGTCGCCCGGCAAGATACAAAAAAATATTCGGTACGGCTGTTGGTAAGCGACAGAATAACCGTAATGATAAATCAATCGGAATCGCGATATTCTTCCATCAAGTTGATTCCCTGCGCGTATCCTGAACGTATTTACGATCGTTCGCCCACAGGAAGTTCGCTGCGTCCTGCTTCTTACCAGCCAGGGTTTCCTGATCATGGTCTCCTATTACCTGCTGCGCGCGGTGCGGGATGCACTAATCCTGGTCGAGCATAGTGCCGAGGTACGCAGCTATGCGCAGGCACTGTCAGCGGCCATTCTTATCCTGCTCGTGCTTCTCTATAGCCGCATCTACGATGCTACCCAGCGGAAAAAGCGCATCACGGCCTGGATCACCGTCTTCTTCGTATCCAATCTTTTCATCTTCGCAGCACTGGGTGGGTCGGGCATGCAGATCGGACTGGCGTTCTACGTCTGGGTGAGCATTTTCAACCTCATGATGGTGGCGCAATTCTGGGTGCTGGCGACGGATCTGTTGAACGTCAAGGCAGGCCAAAGGCTGTTCCCGATTCTGGCCGCGGGAGTTGCGCTCGGCGCCTGGATCGGCTCGGTACTCGCTGAGCAATTGTTCCACGTGGCGGGACCATACCGCCTTATGCTGCTGGCCGGACTGGTGCTGACGATTCCGCCCATTCTCGGCATCCTCGCGGAGCGAGCCGTGCCGAATGTTGCGGCCAGCATCCAACCAGGCGGCGACTCTAAGGACATGTCCAACGCGTTCGGAACGATTGCAAAGGACCGCTTCCTGTTCTTGATCGCGGCAATGACCGTCATACTCAACTGGGTCAGTTCGACGGGAGACTACTTGCTGGCGCGCTCAGTCGAGTCTTACGCCGAAAATCTTGCTGCAACATCCGATATTGCTGTAGACATCACCACCGTAATCGGCACGTTTTATGGCGGCTTCTACGCCTGGGTTAATTTGTTGACCCTATTGATTCAACTATTCCTGGTCGCAAGAATTGTCAGGTTTGCGGGCATCCGGGGGGCTTTGCTCGTCCTGCCCCTGATCATGATTGCGGGTTACGCACTGCTCTCTTTTATGCCCATTCTGATATTGATCCGCGTCATAAAAACGCTCGAGAATTCGGTCAACTATTCTTTGCACAACACCGTCCGGCACACACTATTTTTACCGACAGCAACTCATCAGAAATACAAGGGCAAAACGGCAATCGATACCGTCTTCTGGCGTTTGGGTGACTTGGTGCAGGCCGCGGCGATCTATCTTGGCGTGAATTTTCTGAGTTTCGGCCTGGGGCAATTCGCCATGCTCAACATCGGCCTCGCAACCCTGATGTTGGTTACGGTCATCGCCATTGGCCATCGCTACCGCAGGCTACTGCAACATAATGCCGTCAATCATGCGCCAATTTTGACCAGACGGGTGCCAGATTTCGAGACATCGGCCGGCCAGAAATTCAGTTACGCGGTGGCCCGGGACACCTTCACCGACCCGGATCCGGGCGATGTTCTCAGCATCTCGGCACAGCTGAGCGATGGGTCACCCCTTCCCGAGTGGCTGCATTTTGACTCCCGACAAATGAGCTTTGTCGGTAAGCCGCCAGCCGGCACCGCGGGACAGTTGGAGGTCGAACTGGAGGCCACTGACATGGAGGGTCTTACAGCGAGCCAAGTTTTCCGGCTTCGGTACCGCCCAGGCTAGCCACCACCCCGTCTGGCAGCACATCGCTGCCGGACGCAGCATCTCTCCTCCGAGTTCATCCCGGCGTCGGAGGCGTGCCTTGAATCGCGTGCCTGGCGCTGATCGACGCACCTATGTAGAAATCCTGATTCCAATCGGGCGCACAACTGCCTATATATAAGGGGTAAACGACAGGGAGCATACTGATGATTAATCTCAATCCGGAAACCGTGGCAAATATCGCCGAACATGCGCGGGAATTTCAGGTTTCGGCGTCAATGGAGATGGATGAATCACCCGCCTTGCCTATTGATGATCAGGCCATCGAGGAACTCACCGAATGGCACGGCGATCCATTCTATATTGAGCTGAAAAACGCCATCAATGATCTGGAACCCGACCAGCAGGCTACGGTAGTGGCACTGATGTGGCTCGGCCGGGGAGATTACGAGTTTGATGACTGGGATGCTGCACTGGACTACGCAAAGGAAGCCGACGGTGTCACGACCGCGGAATATCTGGTGGCCACTCCGTTGCTGGCCGACTACCTGCTGGAGGGGTTAAGCCTGCACGGTTACGACACCGACTGACCACCGCAGATATAAAAACCATTCGCGGATAATTGGTGATGCAACGCAATCCCTGGATTTCCGCTCGCGTATCTGGCGTAGCGCTGTCGGCCATCAAGGAGATGGCCATGCTCAGCGCGAAGGTAGAGGGTGCCGTATCGCTGGCTTGGGGACTGCCCTCGTTCCGCACCCCTGAACACATCCGCACGGCGGTTGCCGAAGCGCTGCAGAACGATCCGGACATCGGCAAATACTCTTTGCCAAACGGTTTGCCCGAGCTGCGGCAGCGCGTTGCCGAGCATCATCGAGCGCAAACCGGCGTGGAAATCGATGCCGATGAGAATATCTTAATTTCGGCCGGCAACATGCAGGGCATGAATTCTCTGTTTCGTACAATTATCGACCCCGGGGACGAAGTCATCGTCACCGATCCGGGATTCGCTTCGCACATCCAGCAAATTCGCCTTCATAGCGGACAGCCCGTGCACTGGGCGCTCGATGAAGCACGCGGCTGGATACCGGATCTGGATTCGCTGCCTGAGCTCGTTACGCCGCGCACCAAGGCGATCGTGCTCGTAACACCCTGCAACCCGACGGGAGCCATATTCTCAGAGAAGGATCTGATGGCACTTGGTGAATTCGCGCTGGACCACGGAATCCTGATACTCCTCGACGATCCCTACTCTAATATCGTCTATGAGGGCACAGACAGGTTCTTCAACCTCGCATCGCAACCGAAGTTCTTCGACCAGCTCATCTATCTGTTTACCTTCTCCAAAATTCATGCGATGAGCGGCTGGCGTCTCGGCTACATGGTCCTGCCGGGTTGGCTACGCGGCGACGTCCTAAAAGTGCACGACGCGAACATGATCTGCGCCCCCCGCATCTCACAGGTCGCCGGCATGGCTGCGCTCAGTGGCGATACCGAGCACATTGAGACGTTCAGGGCCGCTCTGGCAGCTCGGCGGGACCTGATCTGCGAGCGCCTGAATCGAGTACCGCACGTCTTCGAGTACGTCAAACCGGACGGCGCATATTACGTGTTCCCGCGGATCGTCACCCAACATGAAAGCTCGAGGGAATTTTCTCTGCGTCTGCTCAACGAAGCCGGTGTCTCGGTCACCCCCGGAATCGCCTTTGGCCCCCACGGTGAGCATCATGTAAGGCTGGCTTACTGCGTAGACGACGATACGATCGAGGACGCATTTGACAGAATCGAGCGCCTCTTTCCCGCATGACGATGAAAAGGACGGAAGGCTTTCGATGCTGCGGAAGTTCCACCGTAACCGACCATCCGGCGCCATTACGTCTGGCGCTGGCATAGGTATATTCCATGATCCCCCTACGGCCATTTCCATCAATCAGGGGCCTACAATAAGGGTTGTCTGGGACGCACGAGTTGAAAAGATAAGAAAATGACAGATCCTTTTTCCTTTGCCGACGGGCTGGGTCCCGCCAAAATCATTCACGTCCATGAGCCGGGTTGCCAGCTGAAAGGTATTCTCGTAGTCGACAACGTTGCCGCCGGTCCGTCGATCGGCGGATTGCGCATGGCGCCGGATGTCAGCACGGAAGAATGTTTTCGCCTCGCCCGCTCCATGACCCTGAAGAATGCGGCTGCCGGACTGCCGCATGGCGGCGGCAAGTCGGTCATTTTCGGCGACCCGAAGATGCCGGCCGCGAAAAAGGAGAGGCTGGTGCGGACGATGGCATCGGCGTTGCGCGGTGTCGAGGATTATATTTTCGGCCCCGATATGGGCATGAACGAGGAGTGCATGGCCTGGGTCCGGGATGAGATCGGTCGCGCGATAGGTCTCCCGCGCGAGGTCGGCGGTATCCCGCTGGATGAAATCGGCGCGACGGGCTGGGGTCTGCTGCGGGCCACCGAAGTCGCCGTCGAGCAACTCGGTCTGGAGATGCACGGATTGCGTTTCGTCATCCAGGGCTTCGGCGCGGTCGGCAAGCACGCTGCGCGTTTCCTGGCGGATAAAGGCGCCGTGATGGTCGGCGTGGCGGATTCTCGGGGTGCCGTCTATGACGCGAACGGCATCGATGTCAAGCAAATGACCGCACTGAAGCAGGAAGGCGCCAGCGTCGCCGACTGGACGGCAGGCGAAAAAGTAGCTACCGACAAGGCCGTCGAAATGGAGTGCGATCTCTTGATTCCGGCAGCACGCCCGGATGCTATCAACGCCGAAAACGTTACACGTGTTGCGACGAAAATGATCGTGCCGGGCGCGAACATCGCGATTACGGCCGATGCCGAGCATTACCTGCATGACCGGGGAGTACTCTGCATACCCGATTTTATCGCCAACGCCGGTGGTGTGATCTGCGCCGCTATCGAATACCAGGGGGCACCCGAGTCAACGGTTTTTCCGGTCATTGATGACAAGATCGGGCGCAACACGCGCACGGTACTCGAAGACGCACAAAGCCGCGGCATTCTGCCACGCCAGGCAGCAATGGAAATGGCCGAGGCCCGTGTGCGACGTGCAATGCAATTTCGCCGCAACGGCATTTTCTCGGCGGCGCCACATTTCATCTGAACGACGCGCCTATCATGTATCGGATTCGATTTCACGGTCGCGGCGGACAAGGGATAAAAACCGCGAGCCGTATTCTCGGCACGGCGTTGTTTGTCGAAGGCTACCGGGTTCAGGATGCACCCCGTTACGGCGCCGAGCGCCGCGGGGCTCCGATTTTCGCCTACGTGCGTGCCGCCCATGATGTCATTAACGAACGCGGCATCATCACGCGGCCGGATCTTGTCCTGGTTGCCGATGACTCCCTGATGTCGATTCCGGCTGCGGGTGTCTGCCAGGGCCTCGACGATCGGACAGTGTTGCTCCTGGTCAGCCGCGAAACGGCTGAAACGTGGGCGCATCGGCTCAATCTGGCGGGCCCGACCCTGGTACTCCCACCCATGGAAGAAACCGAAGACACCCTGGACCTGGCCTATGTCGGGCCGACCGTGGCCGGGGCGGCAGCGTGCCTGCTCGGTATCGTATCGCGGGAGTCACTGGTCCAGGCCGTCGAGGATGAACTGAGATCGATGGCAGCCGAGGTGCGTGATGAAAACGTAGCAACCGCACTGCGCGCCTATGACAGCCTGGAAGATCAGGCCGGCATCGTTACCGAGGGCAAACAATTGTCGGCGGAATCTTTTGCGCAGCCGAAATGGGTTGAATCGCTGTTCGAGGAAGCACGGATCTCGGTCCCGGCTATTCACGCCGGGTTAACGAGTATGGAGGTTAGAACGGGTTTGTGGCGAACGATGCGACCGGTCATCGATTATGACCACTGCAATCGGTGCTGGTGGATTTGCAGCACCTTCTGTCCGGACAACGCGATCAGTGTTAACGAGCAACGTTATCCGCAGATAGATTACGATCACTGCAAGGGCTGCATGATCTGCGTCGCAAAATGCCCGCCACATGCGATCGCCGCGATCCCGGAACACGATGCGCAAGAACAGAAAACCTCGATGGAGACCGCCCCGTGAGTGGGAAGCTGCTCACGGGCAACGCCGCCGCCGCCTGGGCAGCCCGCCTGGCGAACGTCGATTACGTGCCGGCGTTTCCGATTACGCCTCAGACCGAGATCATCGAAACGATCAGCCGCTGGACTGACAGTGGTGAGATGCGCGCCCGCATGGTTACGTTGGAGTCCGAGCATTCGATGATGACCGCCGCAGGCGCGGCAGCGGCGACCGGCGTCCGGGTATTTACGGCCACGTCGAGCCAGGGCCTGCTGTATGCGATGGAGATGATCTATGCCGTGCCCGGCTGGCGAGTGCCGCTGGTGCTGGTGAATGTATCCCGCGGGCTCGGCGCTCCCCTGACACTGGAGTCGGACCATACCGACATCATGGCGGCCCGCGACAGCGGATTCCTGCAGCTTCACTGTTCTACTTGTCAGGAAGTACTGGACAGCATCCTGCTCGCCTACCGTCTGGCCGAACATGAGCGCGTGCGTTTGCCCGCCATCGTGAACCTGGACGGCTTTCATTTGTCGTTCACCCGCGAGGCTGTCGACCTTCCGGATGCGGAGACAGTGGGTCAGTTCCTGAAACCCTATGATCCGGAAAACATCAGCTTCCGCGCGAGCCAACCGATCAGTCAGGCTGTCGCGGTGCTCGGTGGATCCCAGTATTCATATTTCCGTTACGAGATGCACCTCGCGGCAATGAACGCCATCGAGGTCTACCGGGAGATCACTGCGGAGTTTGCGGGCCTGTTCGGCCGCAGCTACGAAGCCGTGGAAACCTACCGCACGGAAGACGCAAACATCGTGTTCGTGATGTTGGGTTCATTCGCCACCAAGGGCAAGGACGCAGTGGATCGCCTGCGCGATGGCGGCGCCAGGGTCGGTTTGGTGCGCCCACGGCTGCTACGACCGTTCCCGGCGGACGACATCAGGCGTGCCGTTGCCGGCAAGCAGGCGGTTATTGTCATTGACCAGAACATCTCCATGGGCAAGGGCGGGGTGATGCACGCAGAAATTGCGTCGGTTTTGTATGGCACACCCGATGCACCAGCCGTACTGGCCAGTTTTATCGGCGGACTGGGAGGCCGCGATATCAGCGCCGAGGAGTTCTACGAAATGGTTGCCGTCGCCGAGCGGGCAATCGCCTGCGGAGAGACGCCGCCGCCGCGACTGCTGTTCACCGAGGATGAGCTGCGGGAAATCAGGAAGCTGCAGGCAGTCGCCCACGTTGAACGGGAGGAGCTCCGTCAATGAAGGAAATAACTCTCAAGCGCATGAAAGATCTGCCCTCGGCCCACTTGCTCGGCAGCGGCACACCGATGTGCGCCGGATGCGGCGGTCTTGGCGCACTGCAGGAGATCTACGATGTGCTTGGCGAGAAGACCGTGTTCATCAACGCAGCCGGTTGCATGACGTTGCTGGCAAACTATCCGTTTACGCCGTTCCGGGGCTCGTGGCTGTACACCGCGATGGCCTCGGCGCCTGCCGGTGCCCAGGGTGTGCGAGACGCCCTGGATATCCTGCTGGAGCAGAACCGGATCAGTAACGATGAGGACCTTGAGACCATCGTGCTGACCGGCGATGGGGCCGCGTACGGGATGGGTTTATCGGCGACCTCCGGGGCGATCGAACGGGGCCTGGATTTTATCTATCTCTGTTACGACAACGAAGGCTACGGTAACACCGGCCAGCAGTTCTCCGCAGCAACCCCACACGGCGCCCGAACCTCGACGAGCACCGGTCCCGCCGGATACTCGGGCTACAAGAAGGATCTGTTTGCGATCTGGTCAGCGCACCAGCCGACCTACGTGGCCACGGTAATCGCTGCCGAGCCGGTTGATCTGACGCGCAAAATCCAAAAAGCGCGCAGCCTGAAAGGCCCGCGATTGATCCTCGCGCTGGCGCCCTGCCCCACCGGCTGGGGTTACGATCCCAAGTTGTCGATCGATATCGGCAAGCTCGCCGTGCAGACCGGCATCTGGCCGCTAAAAGAGTTCGTCGACGGGCAAGTTCAGCATACAAAAATTCCGAAATCCCGCCGGCCGGTCGAAGACTACCTGCGGCTGCAGGGGCGTTTCGCGCATTTGTTCGAGCCACAGCGACAGGGCAAGTTGATCGACGAGATACAGGGCCGGGTCGACGCCTATTGGCAAAACCTCGCAGACTAACCGATGAACACCGGCACACATCATGTCGGCAGAAGTTACTGCCATCGCGGCGGCGCAGAGCCGTTACTGGGATGCACGATACCCGAACAGTTCGCGCAAATCGTGCAACGGTTTCCCCGATCATCAGGCTGTCGTCTCCACACCGCAGCACAGACACCTGACGTACCGCGAACTGCAGGCGCTCGTCGATGAACTCGCACGCGGCCTCATCGGTATCGGTTTCAATCCCGGTGAGCGCATCGGCATCTGGTCGACCAACAATATCGAATGGCTGCTGCTACAACTGGCGACCGCTCGCATGGGTGCGGTGCTGGTCAACATCAATCCCGCCTACCGGCCGCGCGAACTGGCCTATGCGCTGCAAAGAGCCGGCGTTCAGGGGCTGTTTCTGATACCGAGTTTCCGCAGCAGCAACTACGTCGAAATGCTCTGTGAACTTGTTCCCGAGTTGAGAAATGCCGAGCCGGATAGTTTGCGACCCGAGAGCCTGCCGGATTTGCGCAGGGTCGTACTCTACGATCCGACTGAGCCAACCGACACACAGCGTCCCGCCCGCGGAATCACGCTATGGACCGAGGTGCTGGCTGCCGCCGATACGGTCGACACGTCCGAACTCGAGGCGGTTACCGAATCACTGGACATGGATGATGCAATCAACATCCAGTTCACGTCGGGGACGACGGGTTTTCCGAAAGCCGTCGTGCTAAGCCACCACAACATACTGAATAACGCCTGGTTCTGCGCCCACGCCATGTATTTCACGGCAACGGACCGACTGGCCGTTCCCGTGCCGTTCTATCATTGCTTCGGCATGGTGCTCGCCAATTTATTGTGCATGTCGGTTGGCGCCTGCGTCGTGATTCCGGGTGAGCATTTCGATGCCCGGCAGGTGCTCGAGGCAATCGCGAAAGAGCGCTGCACGGCGGTGCACGGGGTACCGACAATGTTCATCGCCGTGCTGGATCATCCCGACTTCAGCACGTATGACCTGACAAGCCTGCGCACGGGCATCATGGCCGGCGCGCCCTGTCCGCCTGAATTGCTCCGGCGAGTAATCACCGAGATGCATTGTCCGGACATCCTTATCGGTTACGGCGAGACCGAGGCTTCACCGCTGACCCACCTGACGACCCGTGACGACAGCGAGGAACGCCGTATCAATACGGTTGGCCGAAATCTGCCGCACCAGGAGGTCAAGGTCGTTAACGTTGAGACCAACAGGACGGTGCCCATAGGTGAAATTGGCGAGATTTGTTTTCGCGGTTATCACATCATGAAGAGTTACTACGACGATCCCGATGCAACCGCCGATGCACTGGATAAGGCCGGTTGGCTAAGGTCTGGTGACCTCGGCACCATGGACAACGAAGGTTATGTGCGTATTACGGGACGACGCAAGGAGATGATCATCCGGGGTGGTGAGAACATCTATCCGAGGGAAATAGAGGACCTGCTGTTTACTCACCCGAAGGTCGCTGAAGCGGCCGTGTTCGGCGTGCCGGATTCTTTTTTCGGCGAAGAGGTGGCCGCCTGGATTCAGTTACAGCCGGACCAGAGCATGACCGCGGACGAGGTACGCCAGTTCTGCAAGGACAAGATCGCGCATTTCAAAATTCCGAAGCACATCCGGTTCACAGACGAATTCCCCATGACCGTCACCGGTAAGGTACAGAAGTTTCGCATGCGGGAAAAAATGTTGTCAGAGAGTTAAGGAACCTCTGATTAATTCATAGACGTCGTTCATGAATTAATCAGAGGTTCCTTAAAAAAGAAAATGGGTCAGTCGAGCCCATACGGGTCCAGCACCCGGACCGTGTATTCCGCCTCCCGAAGTTCGGCGAGAATACTATCCAGGTGCTGCCGGTCGTGGGTTTCCAAAACCATGTCCACATAAGTGTCTTTCACCGGCAGCATGGTAAATATTCGATGGTGCTGAATATCGATGAAGTTGCCGCGCAAGCGGGACACGATCTCGGAAATCTTTGCCATCTGGCCCGGCACATCCGAGATGCCGACTCGCAGCCGGGTAATGCGTCCTTCGCGAACCAGTTCCCGCATAAGAATCGACGAGAGCAACCGGGCATCGATATTTCCGCCCGACAACACGATTCCGACGTGTTTACCCCTGAACCGCGCCGGGTTTGCCGCAATCGCCGCCAATCCCGCGGCGCCCGCACCTTCGACCAGGGTTTTTTCGATATTCAGCAACAGGCTGACCGCGTGCTCCAGGCCGTCTTCTTCCACCAGCAGAATATCGTCGACATATCGTCGGACCAGCGGCAAGGTGAACCGACCTATTTCAGTCACGGCAATGCCTTCGGCCAGCGTGTCACCGCCACACGGTCTCTCGCGGTTGTCCAACGCCGATTTGAGGGATGGATACAGACTCGCTTCCACGCCGATGATTTCTATATCCGGTTTCAGTGACTTTGCCGCGACAGCCATGCCGCTGATCAACCCACCACCTCCGACAGGTACGACCAGGCAGTCAAGATCGGGCTCATCTTCGAACATCTCAAGCGCTACTGTTCCCTGCCCGGCGATGATCAACGGGTCGTCAAACGGGTGAATGAATGCCGCGCCTCGGCTGTCCGCAGTATCGTGGGCAAAAGCGGCCGCCGCGGCCAGGGATTCGCCATGCAGAATCACCTCGGCCCCATGCGACCTCGTGTTTTTCACTTTGACGAATGGTGTGTTCATCGGCATCACGATGGTGACGGGTATATTCAGACGCTGCCCGTGATACGCGACGGCCTGCGCGTGGTTGCCCGCCGACATGGCCACTACACCGACCTTTTTTTGTTCGACGGTCAAACTGACGAGCTTGTTTAGCGCACCACGCTCTTTGAATGAGGCTGTGAACTGCAGATTTTCGAACTTCAGGTACAGGTCGACGTCGAGGATTCCGGACAGCGTCGCCGACTTATTGCAGGGCGTTCGCACGACGTGGCCCGCAATAGTATCAGCCGCATCGCGGATGTCAGCAAGGCCGACTTCCCCGTTGGCCGGCGTAGCTGCCGGCTGCTTGCCTGACTCATCGCTTGTCACAATAACTCTATTCTACTCATCCGGATGAGGTATTTGGAGCGCAAGCGAGGTCCACATAAGGGAAATTACTCATACCCGCCTAACCGGATTACCCCCAGCGGGAAGGTATTCACAGGTATCATTGAACGCAAAGGTGATTAACTCATGCCAGATAACTATGTCGCGGCTCGCCAACGTCTCGTGGAAGAGATCGTGGAAGAAGTACGGGAAACGCGTCAATGGCTCGGCAAGGACGCGCTCGATCCGCGCGTTATAGAAGCGATATTGACCGTGCCCAGGCACGAGTTTGTAGCCGAACATTTGCAGCCGATGGCCTATCTGAACAGGCCGTTGCCGATCGGCAATGCGCAGACGATCTCGCAACCTTACATCATCGCGATCATGACCGATCTGCTGGCCATACCCGAAGACGGTCGGGTTCTCGAAGTTGGCACGGGCTGTGGCTACCAGGCGGCCATATTGGCGCAACTTTGCGCATCGGTTTACAGCATCGAAATTGTCCAGCCGCTCGGACACGAAGCGAAGGCACGCCTCGAGCGCCTCGGTTACGACAATGTTTACGTGCGCATTGGCGATGGATTCGCCGGCTGGCCGGAGGCCGGACCATTCGACGCAATCATCGTCACGGCGGCAGCTGACGAGGTGCCCCCACCACTCGTCGAACAACTCAAGCCCGGCGGCCGCATGATCTGTCCCGTGGAAAGCGGATTTGGCGGCCAGGAACTCGTCCTGATCGAAAAGGACAACCAGGGTTCCGTACATAGCAAAGATGTTCTACCCGTCCGGTTCGTGCCACTGACGGGTGATCATGAGTGATCGATATTGCCGGGCGGAAGCCATGAGCCCAAAAGGGCGTTACCTCATCGCAGCAGATTCATGAATAGTCCGGGCTAGCAGGCTGCACGCTCATCTAATTTGTCAACTGGATCCCATTCCGGCGTCGGTAGATCTTCACCGGACAGGGTTTCCCGTTCGAGAAGCAAATGTGCGGTTTCGTCCAATAATTTTCGGTTGCGCGTCAATATTGCGATGGCATAGTCAAATGCCTGTGCAACGAGCTTTCGCACGGATTCATCAATCTGCTGCGCCGTCGCCTCGCTATAAGTGCGCGGTTGGAACGGTGTGATCTCCCCGTCGCTTAGAAACGTTGTGCGGTCGCGCGAATAGGTCGCCTGGCCAAGATCATCGTCCATGCCGTAACGCATAACCATGCTGCGCGCAATCTCAGTCGCTTTATCCAGATCATCGGCGGCGCCGGTGGAAACTTGCTCAAATACCAACATTTCTGCAGCCCGACCGCCCAGCAGCGTCGCCATCTTGTTTTCAAGCTCATCGCGGGTCATCAGGTAGCGATCCTCCGTGGGACGCTGGATGTTATAGCCCAGCGCACCGATCCCGCGCGGAATGATTGAGACCTTATGTACTGCATCGGATCCCGGAATCGCCAGCGTAACAAGCGCGTGCCCGGTCTCGTGATAAGCCACTATCTTTCGTTCTTGCGGAATCAGTATACGGCTTTTCTTTTCCAGGCCGGCCACGATACGTTCAATGGCACCAGTAAAATCATCCATCGCTACAGCCATCGCATTTCGACGCGTTGCCAGAATCGCGGCCTCATTGACCAGGTTCGCCAGGTCCGCGCCGCTGAAGCCAGTGGTTAACGCGGCGACTTGTTCCAGCGATACATCGTCTGCGAGTTCAATGCTTTTGATGTGGACACGCAAAATCCCGATGCGGCCGATTTTGTCAGGACGATCGACCAATATTTGTCGATCGAAGCGGCCCGCTCGCAGCAGCGCAGGGTCCAGAATTTCAGGTCGGTTAGTCGCCGCCAGAAATACGATTCCCTGTTGTGGATCGAAGCCATCCAGTTCACTGAGCAACTGATTAAGCGTCTGTTCTTTCTCATCATGACCGCCACCCAATGGTCCCGCACCACGGGCACGACCCAGCGCATCCAGCTCATCAATAAAGATGATGCAAGGCGCAGTTTGGCGCGCTTGTTCGAACAAATCCCGAACCCGGGCAGCGCCCACTCCCACAAAAAGTTCGACGAATTCGGAGCCGCTAATTGAGAAGAATGGCACGCCGGCTTCGCCGGCGACCGCACGAGCCAACAGTGTTTTACCGGTACCCGGCGGTCCAACGAGGAGCACACCTTTCGGTACGTGGGCACCAAGTCGACCGTAATCATGTGGATTCTTTAAGAACCCGATTATCTCCTGAAGCTCCTGCTTGGCTTCGTCAACCCCGGCAACGTCATCGAAATTGACCTGCATATCCCTTTCGACATAGATCTTGGCCTTGCTTTTTCCGATAGACATCAGTCCGCTGACGCCCTGGCCACCGGCGATCTTTCGGATAACGAACATCCAGACAGCCACAAAGAAAAAGACCGGGATAAGCCACGAAAGCAAATTGCTGACCAGATGACGCTCAATGACACCCTTGAACTCGACGTTATACTTTGCGAGATCTTCGGCAAAACCCGGTTCTACCCGGACTGTGTCTATATGATCAGTGCCATCTGGGCGGACTTCCCTGAGCTTCGCACGGATCGTGCCCTCCCTGACCTGGATCTCGGCAATCTGTCCGGCTTCCAGCAAATGCTGAAATTCACTGTACGGAATCGTTTCGATGCGCCGGGTCTCCAGCCACCACTGCTGGATCAGCAGCATAGCCAGAATGGCTAAAACGATGTACCAGAAATTGATATGAGACGCTCTGTCCATAGCACACTTTATAGCCTACACACTTTTCTCGCCTGACACGCGTTGGATTATGCAACCGGGTGATGTTTGCCAATGATATGGACCGTGGTCGCCTTGGGGCCCTTATCACCCATTTCTTCTACAAATCTCACCTCCATACCCTCGTTCAATTTATCGAAATTCGCTTCGATAACGCTGTTTCGATGAAAGTAGATCTGTCGCCCGTCGGGCGTTTCGATAGTCCCGTAGTCCATCTCCGGATACATCGCTGCGATGCGACCATGGGGCGTTGCTTCATGTCTTTTCACCTGGCCGCGACGTTTGCGTGCATAGTCCTCGAGTTGTCTTCGCGCCGCGTGGAAAGCATCTCGAATGGCAACATACACATCCTCGTGAGCATGATGCTGATCCGGCCTGCGGCTTACGACCAGTTCACCATCCGGCGCCGTGATATCTATTCTTATGTGGAAAAGATTGCCTTTGTGGTGATGATGGTGCGGCGCCTCCACGACAACCTGGCAACTCGTGATATCCTCGCAAAACCGCTCGATCTTTTCCGCCCATTCGCGAATATTCTGTTCGACGGCTGCTGAATGATCCATGCCCCGAAAGCTGATTTGTAGTGGAATTTTCATCTATCCATATCCATGCGGCGCTACACTCATGACAAAATCCCCGCTTTTTGCGGCCATAGCCATGATATAGATACTACGATTTACGGGCCTCAATACGATTCGCAGATATACGTAGCGAATTGCATACGCGAAAATACCTAGAGGGCTGCACATCGATTCCCGGGTAATATTAAGGAATCTCTGATTAATTCTGGGCGAGCGGCTATGAGATTCGAAACGGTCTCCGGCAAGGCGCGGATCGCAGCTAATAGCTGGACTATTGGCAAGATTCGCAACGCCGCAGGGGGCCGGTTCGGGCTCATAGACGCCGGTCATGAATTAATCAGAGGTTCCTTAACAAGGTAGGCGTTTTTGCAGCGAAAGGACGAGTCGTAACGCCGTTATGTGTCCAGTTGAATCCAAAAATCATTCGGGGAGCACCCCACCTCGAAACCGAAGCGAAGCGGAGGTCGGACGCCAGCTGATTGATATTCTGAGTGGCGTCGCAAGGGAACTTGATTCTGGCCGCGGAGCGCGCCAGCCGGTTACACTGGATAGCGATATCACCGCAGACCTCGGGCTCGATAGTCTGGCCCGCACCGAAGTCCTGGTCAGGATCCAGCACGCTTTTGACGCGGATTTACCCGATTCGGCCCTGCTTGTCGAAACGCCCCGCGAACTGGTTCGCCTGCTCATGGCAAGCGGTGATACGGCTGCCAAAGTGCCGCCTGCAGAAGCATTGGCGGACGGCGAAATTGCAGTTCCGGCAACCGTGGAACCACGAGAGGCAAGGACCCTTCTGGACGCGCTGATGTTGCACACGCAGCATCACCCCGATCGACGGCACGCACTACTGTTAACCGGACAAGCGGCGGAACCACCGCTAAGCTACGGAGAACTTGCAACATCAGCACGCCGGGTAGCTGGGGCACTCCAGCGGGCCGATCTTCAACGCGGCGACACAGTCGTCGTCATGCTACCGACAAGCTATGAATATCTTGCCTGTTTCATCGGCACGCTAATTGCGGGCGGTGTGCCTGTACCGATTTATCCACCCGCACGCGTGTCGCAGGTTGTGGCGCATTTGCGTCGCCACCGACGCATTATTGCGAATGCCGGGGCCCAGTTCCTCATCGCGGATGAACCGGTAAAACGGGTCGCTGAAGCGCTGCGTCCTTATCTTTCGGGGCTGGGCCGCGTGCTGATTGCCAACGATCTGCTCTCCACCGACTTGCCGGTCAACCCGTATGAGCCGAGTCCGGAAGACACGGCGATGCTGCAGTACACCTCCGGCAGTACTGGCGATCCAAAAGGAGTCGTTCTGAGTCACGCGAATCTTCTCGCCAATATACGTGCCGCCGGTAGTCGTTTAGGGGTGAGTTCTGACGATGTATTTGTAAGCTGGTTACCCTTGTACCACGACATGGGTTTGATCGGTGCCTGGCTGGGCAGTCTTTATTTCGGTTGCTCGGTGATATTTATGTCGCCGTTGCACTTCCTCGCACGCCCGTCGCGCTGGTTCTGGGCCATTCATGACCACGGCGGTACGATCTCGGCCGCACCTAATTTTGCCTACGAACTCTGCTTGCAGCAGATCCGAGACGGTGAAATAGAAGGCCTGAATCTGGAGTCATGGCGTCATGCCCTCAATGGCGCCGAACCGGTGAGTCCGGTGACCGCACGCCGTTTTTGCGAGCGATTCGCTGCATATGGCTTCCGTGCCGAAGCCATGAAGCCCGCCTATGGCCTCGCCGAGGCCTGCGTCGCGCTGACCATTCCAGTTCATGGGAAACAGATGGTGGTCGACCGTATCGACCGCGAACGCTTCGAGCGCGGTGGCGCCGCGGATCCGGCGGCGCCTGACGATCCGGCGCCGATGGAATTCATCTCATGTGGCCGCGTCATTGCGGACCATGAAGTTCGTGTGGTCGATATGACCGACCACGAGTTGCCGGAGCGGCGGGAGGGGCGCTTACAGTTTCGGGGGCCCTCGGCGACGTCAGGCTACTACCGAAATCCAATGGCTACGGAGCAATTGTTTCGCGGCGAGTGGCTCGATTCCGGCGATCGCGCATATGTTGATGGCGATCTGGTGTTCGTCACAGGCCGTGTCAAAGACATGATCATACGCGCTGGGCGCAACATCCACCCCAGCGAGTTGGAAGGTGTAATCGGTGATATCCGGGGAATCCAAAAAAACTGCGTGGCGTCCTTCGGCTCGAGCGGCGAGGACGGCACGGAGCGGCTGGTGGTCGTAGCCGAGACCCTCGAAGACGATCCGGCGGAGCACACCAGGATGGTAAACGAAATCAATCGTAAGTCGGCTGAGCTGTTCGGAATGCCGCCAGACGACGTCGTTCTGGTTCCCGTTGACTCGATTCTGAAGACACCCAGCGGCAAAATTCAACGGGCTGCGAACCGGGAGCTTTACGAACGCGGCGTCTTGGGAAAAGCGCCGAAGTTGCAGTATCTGAATCTGCTGGCATCCCTCGGAACTGCGCGCCTGCGCACCTGGCTCGGGGCCGCGAGTATCTATGGCTACTCGGCCTGGGCGTGGTTTGTGATTGTTTGCGTAGGCACTCTAACCTGGATTGCTGTCGCATTGTTGCCCAGGTTGAGTTGGCGATGGGCAGCATTTCGTGCCGGCGCGCGATTGATTTGCCGGCTCGCGGGAATCCCGGTCAAACTGCATGGTAAGCAAAACCTGCCGCAGGGCCGGCCGTGGATATTGGTCAGCAATCACACGAGCTACATGGATGGCCTGTGTCTTATACAGGCGCTCGATCAAGAGGTCGCGTTGCTCGCAAAAACAGAATTGCAGAATCACTTTGTTTCCCGGATCTTCTTCCGAAGACTCAACGCCCTGTATGTCGACCGTGCGGACATCGAGGCCAGTAGCCGGGCGCCCGATGCCATGGTAAAAGCGATTGAAAGTGGTCGCCGTGTTCTGGTATTCCCGGAAGGCACGTTCTTTCGACCGCCCGGTCTGCTGCCATTCCACATGGGCGCTTTTCTGACCGCGGCGAAGACCGGTGTAGACGTGGTTCCAGCCGCACTGCGTGGCTGCCGCAGCATTCTCCGTTCCGGGACGTGGCTGATCCGCCCCGGCTCGGTATTCGTGTGCATAGACAAACCTATTAGACCGGACGGGCAGGACTGGAATGCAGCAGTCAGGCTGCGCGACACCAGCCGCCAGGTCATTCTGCGCAACAGCGGTGAGCCTGATGCGGCGACGGACTCGGAAGCGCCTGATGCAATCACGACACATGAAGGTGGGTAAATGGCGACGCGCAAACTGCTATTCAGTGAATTCGATGTGCAGCTGGACGATCACAGGTTGCATGGACTGGCGCGAGGGGAATCAGTAATTCAACAAAAGCATCAGCCCGCCGTGGAAATCAAGGGTGCTACTTTTACGGCGCTCGAGGTCAGGCAAATGGAGAATGGCCAGTGGCAAGCCCAATGCGTTGTTGACGTCTAAGGGAATGCAAGAAATCCTTGGGGTCATTTAGATGGATCTTCAGAAACTGACACAAATAGTTGATTACCAGTGGCGTATCGAGCCACACGGCGACATGCGTGTGCCCGGTATTCTTTTTGGCGACCGAGTACTGATGGAGGCACTGGATGACAAGGTCTACGAGCAGCTTTGCAACGTCGCCATGCTTCCCGGTATCGTCGGTGCCGCCTATGCGATGCCGGATGCCCATTGGGGTTATGGTTTCCCGATTGGTGGTGTTGCCGCGTTCGATGCCGAAGATAATGGCGTCGTCTCGGCAGGCGGTGTCGGGTTCGACATCTCCTGCGGCGTGCGGACGCTCATAATGAACAGGACCGCAGACCACCTGAAAGGACACGAGTCGGCCCTCGCAGACAAGCTGTTTGAGAGGATCCCCGCCGGCATCGGCAGCACCGGTCGCATCCGACTCGATAAAAAGGCCATGAACGACATGCTGACTGACGGTGCACGTTGGGCCGTGGACCAGGGCTACGGATCCGAGTTGGATCTGGAGCGAATCGAGGAGCAGGGTCGAGTACGTGGCGCCGATCCTGAAGCCGTCTCGGAAAAGGCGAAGAAACGCCAGCGTAACGAAATGGGTACATTAGGATCGGGTAATCACTACCTCGAAGTGCAACGCGTCGATGAGATTTTCGCCCCGCAAGTGGCCAGGGCTTTCAACCTTGTTCGCGACCAGATCGTCATCAGCATCCATTGCGGATCCCGTGGCCTTGGACATCAGATCGGTACTGACTTTTTGCGGGAGATGGTACTGGCCGCACCTGAACTCGGAATTCGTTTACCGGACCGCGAACTCGCTTGTGCGCCTATCCGGTCCGAGCTGGGCCAGAGGTATCTGGGAGCAATGCGCGCAGCGACCAACTGTGCACTCGCGAATCGGCAAATCATTACAGATCTGACCCGCGCTACAGTCGAAAGCGTTATGCCGGGCACAACACTGACGCTGCTCTTTGACGTATCGCATAATATTTGCAAAGAAGAAGAGCACCTTGTCGACGGCACGCTCCGCAGGCTATTCATCCACCGCAAGGGCGCAACCCGTGCCTTCGGGCCGGGGTCAGCGGATTTGCCTGAACCGCTCCGGCGCGTGGGCCAGCCCGTCATAATCGGCGGGTCGATGGGTACCGCATCCTACGTGTTGGTGGGTACCGAAACCAGCGAACAACGCGCGTTCAGTTCTTCTTGCCATGGTGCTGGCCGCGCCATGAGCCGGAATCAGGCCCGCAAGCGCTGGCAAGGCCAGCAACTGGTTCGCCAGTTGGCTGAGCAAGGTACTCTGATCCGCAGTCCATCCTTGCGCGGCATCGCCGAAGAAGCTCCCGGAGCTTATAAGAACGTCGATGCGGTCGTCGATCTTGCTGAGGCGGCTGGTTTATCGCAAAAAGTGGCCCGCCTGGTGCCATTGATTTGTATCAAAGGTTGACGGAAATCTCTTTCCGCCACCAATCCGGCAGGGCGGCGATGGATGACAGGGTCACATAAGGGCGAATCTAACGCATTCCGACGCGTGTCAGCCCACGAACCGCGGTTTCGCGGTCGGTACACATATAGTAGGTAATCTAGCTGCAGGACATGCGGACTACAATCCGCATTTTTCCTTATTGGTAAGCCGCAGGAAGCCGCTATCTTTGCTTCTTGGTACATCCTGAAAGTCGATGGGCAAGAGGAGTAAAGACATGTCAATTGCACGGGTAACGGAGATGACGGCCTCCTCCACGGAGAGTTTCGATGACGCCATACGACAGGGCTTGGCGCGAGCGAGCAAGACGCTCGACAATGTCAAGGGCGCCTGGATTCAGGATCACGAAGTGCAGGCCAAAGACGGCTCCATCACGGAGTACCGGGTGCATATGAAGGTCACATTCGTTTTGAACGATTAAACGGGGCTGTTTTTAATATGATGAACTCGAAAATTCTGGATCTCGGCGTACAGGATCCGGAGGCGCGAAATTCTCCGGTGGCCTGGGAGAGTGACGAAGACACGGAGACCCTGAGGGAGAGCATTCCCGGGGACCCAGTCTGCTTCTTCAACGACCAGGCCTATGATCACAACACAGTCATCAAGAGCGGTACCGTATTACTGCGCTGCGACTACGGTCTATGGGTACCCGCGGGACCCAGCGACCCTGAGAATCCCTGAATGCGGCCGGCCACGGAGCAGACTGCTGTTATTCCTGAATCACGCGCAGCGAAAATATGAGCGTATTCGGCGCCGATAGCGCCTGCGTAAAGAAGTTCTGCAAGCACTAACAGCCTGGGCGGGTTCCCGCCCGGCTCTTAGGTAATCGTACGGATTGCGAGGGGCTCGTCCGGGAGATACATTTACTATGATTATGTGAAGCTGGTCGTTTGGCTGCGGATAAATTACAGGTTTTGTGTTGTCTCGCAGCATAAGCGTCGGGAAGAGGGAGAGATGATCAGAATACTGGTACCG
>PVMK01156630.1_pt1 | contig 24214 bp, 22 predicted proteins | sample 1853481 | NCBI WGS metagenome assembly PVMK01 (sample SAMN08533507, study PRJNA380276) | Marine sediment metagenome, whole genome shotgun sequencing project. | reverse complement strand
ATCCGGCTCGACCCGCGACCCCTCGGTGAGCCAGCCGATATCGAAACACTCCACGAGAGAAACGATCTCAACATTCTCTTCGTACTGCTCGACACGCTGCGGGCCGATCGCCTGTCCGCCTACGGCTATGAGCGCGAGACGAGCCCGACCCTCGATAAACTCGCGGTCGATGGGATTCGCTTTGCGGATAATATGTCGCAGTCTTCGTGGACGAAGTGCTCGATGTCTTCCCTTTGGACGGGTCTCTATCCGGTCAGCACCGGCGTGACGCGCTCGCCACAGGGTCTTCCTGACGAGGCGCAAATGCCCGCCGAGATCATCCGCGAAGCGGGATTCCGCACCGCCGCGATCTGGCGCAACGGCTGGATCAGCCCGGGCTTTGGCTTCTCGCAGGGCTTCGAGGTCTATCACAGCCCCAGGAGTGCGCCGACTCCGATGTCGGTGCGTCGTGAGAAGCCGACATTGGGCGTCACGGGAACGGACCAGGACGTCATCAACTCGGCGATCGAGTTCTTGCGCGCTCAGGGAGACGAGCGCTGGTTTCTCTACGTCCATCTGATGGACGTACACCAATATGTATACGATGAGGACACCGCGCTCTTTGGCACGACCTACTCGGATATCTACGACAACTCGATCCGCTGGACGGACAGGGTGCTCGGAAGCTTGATCCAGGATCTCGACGTGCGTGGACTGCGCGACAAGACCGTGATCGTCGTGGCCGGTGATCACGGCGAAGCTTTCGGTGAGCACGGCCGCGAGGGCCACGCGCGCGACGTCCAGGGCGAGGTGACCACCACACCGCTGATCGTCAGCCTCCCGTTCCGGCTGGAACCCGGGGTCGTCGTGGACGTGGCCACGGAGAACGTCGATCTCTGGCCGACGATTCTCGACCTGTTGAAACTACCGCCCCTCGAGGGGATCGACGGGGAATCCCGGCTGCCCGCGATCATCGCCGCTTCGCGGGGCGAAGCCGTGCCGCCGCGAGACACGCCTCGTTATGCCCACCTCGACCAGACCTGGGGGCGCACCAAAGAAGAGCCCCGCCCGATGGTGGCCGTGCGGGAAGGCCCGTATCGACTCGTGCGGGCCCACGGGACGAAGGGTTGGCTCTATAATCGAACTGACGATCCTCGCGAGCAGGTCGATGTCAGCGAAGATGAGCCCGAAGTGTTGGAGAGACTCCAGGCGCTTGCCGATGAATACCTGGAGCGGCCGCCGGCTCCGTGGAAGGCTTCCGACGTCGAACTCGACGACGCACAGCTCGAGCAACTCCGCGCACTCGGCTACCAGATCGAATAGGTTGTGTCCTAAAGATTGTTCTCGGCACGCAGATTGCTCTTGTGCCGGGGATGCTCGCCGCCTTGCGTCGCTTTCGTCCGCCATGTTGTCCCAACTCGAACTGCGCATTCCACGGTAGTTCGCGGGGTTGGCGCTATCGGCGTGCTGGATCCTTTCAACGAATGCGGGCGCCGCGCACCGTACCCCGGTTTCAATGTTCACACTGCGGTCGCTCATTTAGTTCACAGACCTTTTCCACCACCTACTGGCTCAAGCGCCCCGAGCTTCTCCGCCACACCTGGGACGCGCTGCTCGCCTGCGCGGGCTACCGCCAGATCGCCCGAATCCAGCAATGCTCCCCTACGACGGTCATGACGCACGCCGAGCGGCTCGGCCGCCATGCCTTGCTGTTCCTCGAGAAGCACCGCCCGAAATCGGCCCCCACGGAGCCGGTCGTCGTCGACGGTTTCGAGTCCTTCGAGTTCAGCCAGTTCCATCCACTGCACCTCAATCTCGCGATGGGCGCGCATTCGCACTTCCTCTACGCCTTCACCGACGCCGAACTGCGCCGAAAGGGTCGGATGACATCGGCCCAGAAATGCAAGCGGCTACGCCTGGAGACACGATTCGGTCGGCCCAATCCTCGCGCCATCGAACACAGCATGGCCGCGCTACTAGATCTCGTAGCGCCTCCAGGATCCCAGATCGAAATCCGCTCTGACGAGCACCCGGCCTACCCGAGAGCCTGGCGGCGGGTCCCCCGGGTCGAGGTGCGGCATGCTGTCACGCCCTCGAAGCGGGCACGCACGGCACACAATCCGCTGTTCCCGGTCAATAACGCGCCGACCTATGGCTCCGCCATAGTGGCGCCAACCACAAGCGTGAGACGATCGCGTTTTCCAAGCGGCGCGCGAGCGTGGTCGAGCGATGCGCCATGCTCGGCGTCTACTTGAGCTACCAAAAAAGCTTTTCGGAGAAGAAACAGGATGCCACGCCCGCGCAGCGGCTCGGCATCATGAGGACGAAGCTACACACACGCGAAGTCCTGGCCGCACGGTTGTTTGCGTCACAGATTCCGCTTCCGGCGCCCTGGCAGCGCTATTACCGCCGCGACGTCGTGACCCGCTGCATCCCCAACGGCAAGCGGCACCGCCTCCTATACGCCTACTGACTCACCTCATGTACCCGCGATCCGCCAAGACCCCGATCACACGGTTGAATCATCTCGATCAGCACAATCTTTAGGACACAACTGATCGAATAGGCGCTCGCCCGCTGAGAACACCCAGCGCTCAAGAACACTTCCCGTCGAGCGGGGAGTGTTCACCGGTCGAGAACACCTGCTCGTTGAGACGGGAACGCTCGCCCATGGAGTGCGCTCACTCCAGGGTGCCTGCGCTCACCAGTTGAGGGAGAGGGTTACCCCGTACATCCGAGGCTCGGCCCAAACTTCGAGGATCGAGTCGGCCGAGCGGCTGAGGTCGAAGACGTCGACCTTGTACTCCTCTTGGAAGATGTTGGAAACCCAGAACGCCAACTCGATCCGCTCATCGGGGGTTCGGTAGGCGATCCGCGCGTTGTGGAGCCAGTAGCCTTCTTGTGAGATGGGATCGGCCATCTGGGGATCCAGGTACCCCTTCGAGCGGTAGTTGAAGTCGTATTGTGGAACCAGGAAGCCCCAGCCGAAGAGTGGAATCTCGTATTCGGTGATCACCGACCAGTTCCACTCCGGGGCCGCTACGAGGCGATTTCCAGTGTAGTCGAACTCGACGGGCTGCGGGTTGGGTTTCCGCGGTACACCGATGGTCTTGACGACCTTGAAATCCTTGAATTCGCTGTCCAGCCAGCCCAGGTTGGCATTGATCATGAGGCCCGGCAGCGGCCGGAGGCGCAACTCCGCTTCGGCGCCCAACACGTCGGCATCGGCATTGAGCAGCTTCTGAATCGGCAATTTGCCCGGTTCGTTGGTGATGTCGAAGACCTGCAGGTCCGTGTACCAGTAGCGGAAGACCGCGGCGTTGAAGATCACCCGGTCGTCGAACCAGCGCGTTCGGAAGCCAAGTTCGATGGCATCGATGAACTCGGGTTCGACCGGGTCGATGTCTTGCTCGGGGTCGCCGCCCGTGACCGTCAGACCCGCGTTGAAGTGACCGCCCTTGAAACCGTGGCCGAAGCTCAGATAGGAGAGCAGGGTGCCGTATTCGTTGGAAAACGGCGTGTAGCTGAGCTTCACGTCGCCCGTCCACTCCTTCCAGGTCGCTTCCACGGTTTCTTCGGGGAGTTCGGTCACAGTCGCGTCGGAACTGGTTCCGACCGCCGAACTCTCGAGTGAGAATTCTTTATTTTCGTTGTTGTAACGGACCCCCCCGCTGAGCGTGAGTTCGTAGATGCCCGGGATCATACCCTCCTCGACCAGATCGAATTCGCCGGCCAAGTAGGGAGCCCAACTCGTCAGCTTCTGCGAGAAATCCTGATTGATCTCAAACTGCTGCGTGTCGGGAAAGAAATTGTTCGCGGTGAGTTCTTCATGGAGGTAGAAGAAACCCGCGGTCCATTTGTAGCGCTCGCCCTCGCCCTCGATGCGCAGTTCCTCGGTCGTCTGCCAGGCGCTGTCGGACCAGACGGCCGGATAGATTCTAAGCGGGGTTGCGTCGCCCTCGTCCTCGACGACGCGGTTGTACCATTCATAGTCGTAGAGCAAGGTGATGATGACAGCCCCGAGGTCCAAGAACCCCTTTCCATTGATCCCCCAGGCGTCGATGTACTCGATGCCGTCCTTATCGTAGAACCCCAAGAAGGGATCTCCGCCGCCCTGGCCGGCGAGACCGTCGACCTCCACGAGCCCTTCGACGTCGCGGGCCCCCTCGATCGGGGGGCCGCCGAGTTCGACGGAGTTGTGGTAAGCGAGGTTCTCGGAAAAGCCACTCTGTCGGCGCTCCTCGAAGCCGCCTTCGAACCGAGCGTTGGCACCGAGCATCTGCAGATGGGCAGAGTCACCGCGGTTCTGGGTACCGTGGGCGTTCAGCATCCACTCCATGTTGTCGAGCGGTTCGAAGAGCAGCACCATCCGCGCCGCCCAGTTCTCGACGTTGTTCGTATAGGGCTTGAGGCTGGCGAATGTTTCCAAGTCCGGTTGGAGCGCGTCGACATTCCAAAACCCATTTGCTTTATCGTCTTCTCCCGGATTCCTGAATTCCGATTCGAAGGTGGACAGCGCGCCTGGAGACTTCATGAAGCAGATGTTGTCGACGGCGTCGATTCTGAAACTCGCCCTTTGCCAGCCGACCTTCGTACCCTCCGTCGCGATTACATTGCCGTTTTCATCGAGGAGATCCTCGGCGAGGACCACCGGGTTGCGGTTGGTGCCCCAGCCGATGCCGCCTGAGGCGACGCTCTGCTGCGCGTCTCTGGCGGCTTCCCAGTCCAGGAAGACCATCGCTTCAGAACCCCTGTCACGATCAGCAGGGTCAACAATTATGACGTCTTGTCCCCTTTCTCTCCGGATCTGGGCGAATAACACGTCGCCGTTCGCATCGTGCTGCGCCGCGGGTTGCAGTGAGTCGTAGAGGGCCTTGGTCGCGTCCTCGCCGGGATCCGGCAGGCCGTATCGCGCGGGGTCCCAGCCCGCGCACTGGTTCTTCGTGTAGCCGTCGCGCCACGTCGCGGTGCCCGACACGCGCATCGAGAGCATGTCTTCGATCAGCGGAATGTTGATCGCGGCCTCGACCTCTTTGTCGTCGTAGTTGCCGTAGGTGAGACTGGTCGAGACGCCGAACTCGCCGTCCGGCATCGCCGAGCGGATCATGATCGCGCCCGCGGTGGCGTTGCGGCCGTTGACGCTTCCCTGCGGTCCGCGCAGTCACGTCGATCCCATCGATGTCGAAGAGCTGGCCGAGCTGGATCGCGGGCGAGTTGATGTTGATGCCGTCTTGGTAGACGGCGACCGCTCCCGCCGCGTTCGCGTTGTAGTCCTTCAGCCCGATCCCACGGATGAAGATGGTGGGGTTCGACGCTGCGAAGGCGGTGTTGATCTGGAGGTTCGGCGTGTAATCGGCGAGGTCGGCGATGTTTTCGATCCGCAGCGCCTGCAGGTCGCCGGCAGTGAACGACGTGCTCGAAGTCGGGGCATCCTGGAGGGAGTTCTGCTTCTCACCGGTGATCAAGATCTCCTCGATGTCACTGCCCTGGAAGAGCATCTCGTCCCGATCCATCATGAGGGGTTCACCGAAGTCCGTGGCATCGGCTGCTTCGGTGTCGCTCTCGACGTCCGTCGGATCGGTGGGGTCGTCGGTCTCCGCCGATGCGGAGTCCTCGTCGGGGTCGACGGGATCCTGGGCCGAGGCGGGAACGACCAGTAACAGAGCGGCGATCAAGAGCGCGAATTTACGCTGCCAAAACTTCAAAGCGAGCATGCGATTTTCCGTGGTGAGCATCGGTATCTGCTTTTCTATAATCGGTTATCTACATCCGATATTAAGGGGGTCTAGGCGGTGCCGCCTGATCGGAAGCTGATCCTTTCCTGATCTTTACCTCGCACTTGCGGCGTCTGAGGTGTATACGAGAGATTAGGAATTTTCGCACCCAATTTCAGGCATTCCGTCGGGCCCGGTGGGTATACTAGATCGCTCGAAATTCCAGCACATACTTCGCGTATAGCGACCGGGTCGATTCGCCGTGAGCGGATCCCCCAGGCTGGGAGCAGGGCGTAAGGGGGAATAGGGTGAAACCCGTTATTGCAGTCCTTTGGATCCTCAGCATTGCTTTGGCAGTCGGTCTCACCCGGCTCGCGGACACGAACGGGGGGGGCTCCGATCCCAGCCCGTCGTTCGACGAGGCCTTTGACGAGACCGACCCGCTCCAGCGAGCCTACTTGATCGGCCGTTCGCTCCAGGATCTCGGCTCCGACCGGCTGCCCGAGCTGCTGGAGGCTCTCACGATTTACAGGATGGGGATCGAGACGGAGGAGGTGCGGCTGGTCATGCTCGCGTGGGCGCGTTTCGACCCGCTCGGCGCATACGAGTGGGCGCTCGAAGGGCCAAAGAACTGGCGGATGATATTGACTAACCAGGCCATGTTCGCCTGGGCTTACCACGATGGCCCCTCGGCACTTCGCAAGCTGGAATCGATCGAGGACCCCGAACTCAAGCTGCGGCTGAGGTCGGCCGTGACCGACGGCTGGATGCGCAGCGACGACAAGCTGGGCGCCACCGAGTACGTCGCCAACTTCCCCGATCTGAAGCGGCGAGGTCGGCTCTTCTTCCTGCTCGCGGGGGAGATCGTGATGGCCGAGGGAAGGGAAGGAGCCATGCGCTGGCTCGATTCGCTTTCCCGACGATGCTCCCCAACCAGGTGAAGTTGGGTCTCTTCCATCATATCGCGATGATGGTGGCCACGGAAGATCCGGTAAGCGCTGCGGACTGGTTCTACGAGAATCGCACGCAATACTTCAGCGAAGGGGGCACTTTCCGGTATCGCGCGGAGATGGGTGCAGCATCACGACCGTCCCGGCCGCACTCGAGTGGCTGCTGGCCATGAACAGCGATGGGCTCCGCGCCGGGGGAGCGCGACGACGCGATCGCCGACGGTTTCCGCAGTTGGATGCAAATCGACCCCGAGGCTGCCCAGGCGTGGCTGCTTATCCCAACTTCCCAATCGCGCACTTGAATCCGCCATCGCGGGAAGCCGTCAAGAGGCTCCTGCCGACAGACCCTGACAAGGCGCTGGAGTGGGCTCTACGGTTGAATGATGACGATAAGCGCCGCACCCAATTGATTCGCGTAGGGCAAGAGGTGGCGGGATAAGGATCCGGAAGCCTTTAGCGACTGGCTGAAGGAGAACGATCTCCCCGAGGAAATTCGGCAGAAGATCCTGGCGGCGCCGAAGGGCGGCGGCCGGATGAATGTGAAGCCCAAACCGGCAGCAGCTGGAAAGCCCTAGTGGGCTGCAGCCCGGGTTGGCGGTTTCGGGTGGCTAGGCGAAAGCGATGATTCGCCTCGTGGCGTTGCTGCTCACCGTGCTGACCGGGTTTACGGGCCTGGTCTACGAAGTGGCCTGGCAGAAGTACCTGGCCACGCTGCTCGGATCGCACGGCGAGGCCACGGCGGCCGTGCTGGCGATCTTCCTCGGCGGACTCTCGCTGGGTTACGCGCTCTTCGGCCGGGCATCACGTTGGTTGGTGGAGCGCTCCCGGCTGCGTTCGCGGCGCGTGCGGCTCCTCTACTTCTACGCAATCGTCGAGGCCGGGATCGGGCTCTACGCGCTGCTGTTTCCCAGCCTGTTTGGTGTTTTTCAGCGGATCTCGCTGTTCGTTCCGCACGGCAATGCGGGGCTCGGATTCGCGTTCGATGTCGGTCTCTCGGCGCTGCTGATCGGTCCACCGACGGTGCTGATGGGCGGCACGATCCCAATTCTCACACTCGCTCTTGCGGGAGATCTCAAGCACGCAACCCGAATACATGCCCTGGTGTATGGCTTCAACACCGCTGGGCGCCTTCGCGGGAGCGCTGATGGGAGGGTTTTTTCTGATCCCGCGGCTGGGGCCTCGACGGGGTTGTCTATGCGATGGGATGCGTGAACCTCGCTGCGGCCGCGATTTTTGCAGAACTCGACCGCCACACCGACAGCATTGAACTCGATGTAACGGCACCCTCCGCTGTCGAGCCGGTCGCGCGATTTGCCGCCTGGGCGAGCGTCTCGCTGTTGGCGGGCTTCGCGATGATGGCGCTCCAGACGACCTTCAATCGCGTCGGCGCACTCGCGTTTGGCTCGTCTCAGTTTACGTTCGCGTCGATCGTGGCGGTCTTCGTCGCGTGTATTGCGCTCGGAAGTCTCGCCGTGTCGGTGATCGGAAACATTCCCCGCGGCCTGGTGGTGGGCTCTCAATGGCTGCTGGTCCTTCTGCTCTTTCCCCTTTACCTGGTGATGGAAGACGCCGCCTACTGGGCTCACGTGATTCGCGTGCTGTTCTTCCCGATCGACCAGGCCTTCCACGCGTATCATCTGCTCAACTTCCAAGCGGTATTTCTCGTTCTGTTCGTCCCGATCGGGCTTTCGGGGGCCCTGCTTCCGTTGCTCTTTCACGCGCTGCGGCGCGAAGTGCGGGAATTGGGGTCCGTCGCAGGTCGGCTCTACGCGTGGAATACCTTCGGCTCCCTCCTCGGGGCGCTGTTCGGCGGCTACCTGCTGCTCTTCTGGCTCGACCTTCACCACATCTATCGGATCGCCATGGTGGCGCTCGCGGTGGGCGCTTCGATCCTGACCGCCCTCGTGCTGCGTCCGCTGCCGCGATTCGTCGTCCCGGTCATCTTGATTCCCACACTCGGGGCGATCGCACTCTCTGCCCGCGTGGTCCCCCGACAGGCTTTCTGCGGGGCTCTTCCGCGCGCGCAGTGAGGGGCCGCTCAGTTTCCTCGGGCCCGACGCAATGTTTGCCGAACGAGACATCGGAACCGTGATCACTTACGACGATGGACCGACCAGCACGGTAACCGTGGTCGACCCAGACGGATCGTCGGAGAACCGGAGCATCCTGGTCAACGGCAAATCAGACGGCGCGCTCTTGAGTGACTACCCGACGATGGCGATGACGGCGCTGATTCCGGCCCTCATGGCCGAGAAGCACGAGAGCTGCTTCGTGATCGGCTTCGGGACTGGCGTAACGACCGGGGAACTCGCAGCCCTCGACGATACGCGGACCGTGAGCGTGGCCGAAATTTCGCACGCGTGATCGAAGCGGCGCCGCTCTTCGACGAGGGAAACCTCAGGGCTTCGAGGAATCCCAAGGTTTCGATTCGCCGCGGCGATGCCTATCGGACACTGCTCCAGAGCCGAGAAGTGTACGACGTGATCATCTCGGAGCCGAGCAACCCGTGGGTGGTCGGCGTCGAGATGCTCTACAGCCGTGAGTTTCTCGAGGCCGCGCGGGACCGCCTTACTCCGGGTGGTGTTTACGCGCAGTGGTTCCACGTCTACGAATCCGACCCCGAGGTCGTGGAACTCGTCTTGCGCACCTACGCGTCGGTCTTTCCCAACATTTCGGTCTGGTACACCCTGGCCTCCGATATGCTCCTGCTCGGATTCAACCAGGTGGATCGGGCGCTCGACGTCGAAGCCCTCGAGGAGCGCTTCGCGCGCAGCGACTTCGCGGCGGGTTTCGAGCGCGTGGGGATCGAAAGTTTTGCACAGCTCGCCGCTCATGAACTGCTGCCGCTCGGAACGGTGCAAGCGGTGGAGCGGCCAGGCGAGATCCACACCTTGCGCCACCCGCTGTTGAGTTACCGCGCGGCGCGCGCGTTCTTTCGAGGCCGCATGGGGACACTGGCTCCCCATCAAAGTCGGGCGCAAGAGCGGGTGGCGCTACAGAACTCGCTGCTCCGTAAACATGCGAGAGGCAAATCGCCGCTTCCCGAGGAGCTTGTCGAGGCAGCCACATTCGAGAGCTGCCGCTTCCACCGGAACGAGCACTGCGGGACGTTCTTCGCGCTCTGGTCGCTCCTCTACCCACAATCGCCGACCTTGAAGGGTGCTCTCTCCGCCTCGAGAAAGAAGGGGGACGAGGCCAGCAGATACCTCAACTCCCAGAGCCTCGCGGCCTTGAAGTCCTTGCTCGGCGGGCCGGAATCCGGCTTGAAGAGAACCTACTCTGCCGCGGAAGCCGAAAACCTGACGGGGCGGTTTCGGCGCCACTATCATCACGTCGTGCCCTTCAGCCGCAATCGCCTCGACGAGATCTGGAATCGTTGCCGTGGAGCGGACTGCGAGAGGCGGCGGATTCGGGCCGAGGCTGAGATCGGAATCCCTCATGGCGAATCTGGCGCTCAGGCGGATCGCCTATCGGGACGCAAAGACCCGGAGACATGAGCCAAACCGCGCTTTCAAGTATCGTCGGTCCACCAACGCCAATTCGTTGGGTGGCGCGTTAGCAATCAAAGGAGCTCGTCTTGCGTATCTTCAGCCGAAACTACCTCGCGATCTGCGCCGCTCTGCTCTCCCTGCTGCTCGGGCTGGCGTGTGGTCAAGATGAAGACCCCATGGTCGAGATTCGCAGGCTCCACGAAGAGGGGCGCTACGCGGCGTCGGTCGATCAGCTGCGGATCCTTGTCGATCGGGATCCCTCAAACGCGGAAGCCCAATTCCTGCTCGGCTCGGCGCTGCTGCTCTCCGGAAACGGAGGCCTCGCGGTCTGGCCGCTCCGCGCGGCCACTCGATCACCCAAGTACGCGATCGAAGCGCGCATGCTGCTGGCCCGGTCGATGGTGGAGAGTCGCACCGCTCCGGATGCCATCCCGGTCATCAACGAGGTGCTCGAACTCGAGCCCGAGAACATTCCCGCGATGGTTCTTCGCATCCAGGCCTACCAGGCGACCGGTAAAAACGATGAAGCGCTCGCCGACATCGAGCGGGTACTCGAGCTCGATCCCGAGCAACATCCCCGTTCTGGTTCCCCGCGTGACGGCGCTGATCGTAACGGAACAGATCGAAGAGGCGGAGATTGCGATCGAGGCGGCGCGCGAACGACTCGACAATACGGACGAGGAGGTCGAGCCGGCGTTTCGCGCGATGTTGTGTGTCGCGCGCGGCATGTTTGCCCACGAGAAGGGGGAGAGCGAGGCCGCCGAGGCCCAATACGGAAGTGCCTCGAGCAGTTCCCCGGGCAACCGATGGTCGTGCAAGAGACCGCGAGATTCTACGAGATGATCGGCCAGCCGGATCGCGCAATCGAGATCCTCGAGGAGGCGTACGAGCTAACCGGGAACAGCATCTTCCGCATGGCGCTCGCCCAGCGAATGAAGAGGGCGGGCGATGCCGAAGAACAGGAGCGATTGCTGCGTTTGGAGGCCGAGGAGCGACCCTCCACGACCGCTTGGTTCACGCTTGCCGATTTCCACGTGGGACGAGACGAATTCGACAAGGCCCTCGAGGCCTTTGATCACGCGCTCGCGATGAGTCCCAACCCTCCGGAGACTCTCCTGTTCGCGTATGCGGACACGCTGGTTCAGGCGGAGCAGTTCGATAAAGCGCGCAGCCTGGTGGAGGGATTCGAGCAAGCCACACTTCGCGACCTGATCCTCGGACGAATTCTCCTCGCTCAGGGCGACCCCGCTGGCGCGCTCGTCTCCTTCGAGTCCGGCATCCTGCTCTGGCCGAACAATCCAGCGGCGCGTTTTCTCGCGGGCCAGGCCGCCGAGCGCATGGGAGACTTCGACCGCGCCATCTCCGAATACCGCGAGTCGATCCGGGCGAATCCCCGCCCGCACGGAGGGCCGCGCTGAATTTGGCCGAGCTCTACTATCGACAAGGCCATTTCATGGACGCGCTCGATGCGGTCCAACGCTATATGCAAGCCCATCCCGGCGACGTCGACGGCATACTCATGGGGATTCGCGTAGCGCACAAAGCGCGCCGCTTCGGGATCGCCTCCGAAGGCCTCGCGCGACTCTCTGAAAAACCCGAGCACGCTGCGATGGCGGTGGCCGAACACGCGACGCTGCTCGCCGAGAGCAACCCGGATGGGGACGCAACGGCCGTGAAGACCGTCGAAGATTCGGATTTGGATCTCACGGATCCCATCAATGCGCCGGCACTGCGCGTCTTGCTCACCTACCTCGCCAAGCTGGAAGAGCACGAGAAGGCGGAAAAGCGAATTGGCAGCGCGCTCGGCGCGCATCCCGAGTCGGCGGTGTTCAACGAACTCAATGGCCAGGTGCTGAGTGCTCAGGGCGAGTCGCCCGAGAAGGCCCGCGAGGCGTTTGATCGCGCCCTCGAGTTGGACCCAGAGCACGCTGAGGCGCTCGTTGGTCTTGCGGTGCTCTCGGCCGAAGCGGGTGACGTCGATGCGGCGCTGGCTTTCTATGACCGGGCCGCCAAGCTCGACTCCGAGGATCCGGCTGCTGTTCTCGCCGCTGCGAAACTCGAACTCGGCGCGGGTCGGACCGCAGCCGCGCAGGCGCGGTTCGAGGCTGTTCTCGGCGATCACCCTCGGGAGTCGGGCGCGGCCATAGAACTCGCGCGCATTCTCGCCGATCAGGGCAAATTCGAGTCGGGTCTCGAATATGCGCATCGGGCCGAGTGGTTGCGAGCACCCGAGGCTGAGGAAACGCTGGCCTCGATCGAGGGGCTTCGCGCACGGCGAGGCGCAGCCGGGAATGCCCCGGCGGCTTCCGAATAGCGCGTCGCGCTAGCATAGTGGCGTGCCCAGCTCGCGCCTCGAGGATTTGCCCGTGATTCCGGCGACCCGGTTTTGGAATTGTCGAGCGCTCGTCGGGGGCTGTGCAATCGCGGTGGCGCTCGGATTGGCAGGCTGTCGGGACGTCACCCCTGTCTCCGGTGCCATTACCTCCGACGCGACCTGGGACCCGGCCGGCAACCCCTATGTGATGACCGACGATGTCACGGTTTCCGAGGGTGTGACGCTGACGCTGTTACCGGGTGTCGTGGTGAAGGCGGATTCGGTCCTTCGTGAGTTGATCGTGCTCGGGACACTCGTCGCAAACGGCACGGCCGAGCAGCCCATTGTTCTGACCTCCTACAAAGACGACACCGCGCACGGAGACACGAACGGAGATGGCTCCGCGACGACGCCCGCCTTTGGAGACTGGGTCGGAGTCGGTTTTGCCGCCAGCAGCCCCGGCGGCATCGGTGACTTCGTCGAGATTCGCCACACGGGGTATTACGGCGAAACGGGTACCAACTTCTCCCAGCCTGAGAGCGACGTCGACCTCCGCGTGCGCATCGCCTGTTCGCGCTGCCACCAGTTTCCCGAGCCCGAGATCCTGCCGCGCGAGCTGTGGGAAGCTCAGCTCGTCGCCATGCACGGAATCGTGACGGTGTTGCCGGTCGAACTCGGCGGCTCGCCGATCGGATTCTCACTCAGAGAAGTCGTCGAGTGGTACAACACGAAGTCACCTGAGGTCTTCTCGTTGCCGCGCTCAATTACCCAAAGCGGCCCCCCTCCAATTCAATTTCGCAAGCACACCATCCCAGTGGGCCCCGAAGGTATTCCGGCGATTGCTACGCTGACGCGCCTGGAAGCCGGCCTGTTCGGCGGTCGAGATTTCGTCCTTTCCGCCGTCGATATGGTCAACGGCAACGTCTACCTGATCTCCACCTCGGAGGGGCCGCAGCTGATCGGCGGCACGGGTCACCCGGTGCGCTCCATCCCGGGTGACCTCAACGGCGATGGACTCACGGATCTGCTCGTGAGCGATCTCGGTTTCATGGGATTGAGCGACGAACTCAAGGGTCGCGTGCTCGTTGCGCTGCAGTCGCCCGATGGGAGTTTTGATTTTCGGCCAATCTTCGACGGCGTGGGCCGGTTGGCCGACGCGCGCCCGATGGATCTCGACCTCGATGGAGACCTCGATGTCGTCGTGGGCTCTTTCGGCTGGCGCCTGACCGGGGGCATCTATCTGTTGTACAACGAAACCAAAGCGGGCGGTCCGTTGAAATTTCGCAGCGAGACGCTCGTTGCACGCGCCGGTGCGGTATCCGTGATTCCGCTCCCCGCGCGGGAGCCCGATGCGGGCCCCGGTTTTGCGGTCGCGTTCGCGCAGCACCACGAGTACATCTCGGCGTTCTATCCCAAAGCGAGGGAAAGACGCCGAGAAGGAGAAGGGCGGTGCTGCGAAGGGGCTGGTCTACGAGGAAGAGGTCCTGTACCGCGCGCCCCATCCGAATTGGGGGATGAGCAATCTCGAGGTGGTCGACCTGGATGGTGACTCCGACCTCGATTTTCTGCTCGCCCACGGCGACACACTCGACGACGGTTTCGCGTTCAAGCCCTACCAGGGCGTGATGTGGCTCGAAAACATTGGCGGACATTATGAACCACACCGGATCGGTGCCCTCTACGGCGCGCATCGCGCCGAGGCCGCGGATTTCGACGGCGACGGCGACCTCGACGTCGTGACGGCCGGCTTCCTTCCCCAGCTCACCCAACCCGCTTCCGAAGGGCCACATGCGCGTGGACTCGATCATCTGGTTCGAGCGCACGGATGATGAGTGGATACCGTGGTCGGTCGAAATCAATCATCCGCGCCACACCGGCGTCACCGTGTTCGACTTCGATCGCGACGGTCGTCCCGATATCGTCGCTCCCGTCAATAACGCTTGGGAGATCAAGGAGCACGAAGGCGGGGCAGCGCTGGAGGTCTGGTTCAACCGCGCTGCTCGCTGATGCCAGCGCGCTTCGAACCCATGCTGACGATTGCTTCGAGTTGATGTCGATGATTCGAATGAGTGTAGGGCGCGCTGCGGCGATCAGAGTCGACGGGTTCGTGTGCGCGCTAGCCCTGTTGCTCATCGCCCTGTTCCCCAGTCTTTCGTTTGCGGAAAGTGCGGAGATTCCGGAAGAAGAGCCAGCGGTACACCGGCTCGGGCCCGTGGTGGTGACGGCCTCACGCGAGCCCCTGCCGCCAGAATCCGCGCCTGGGACATTCAGCGTGATTTCGCGTGAGCAGATCGAGCGCGGTCATTACACCAGTGTGGTGGACATCCTGCGCCGCGTGCCGGGCATTCACGTCGGGCAGCCGGGTTCTCGCGGCGGTCGGGCCTCGATCTACACGCGCGGTCTCGATCCCAACCACACCCTGGTCTTGATCGACGGTGTGCGGATGAACGACCCGACGAACCATCGAGGGGGATCGTTCGATCTGTCGACCCTCGATCCGGCGGGTGTCGAGCGGATCGAGATCAGCCGGGGGTCCGATTTCAGCCGTGCACGGTTCCGATGCGATCGCGGGTGTGATCAACATCATCACGCGGACCGGGCGCGACGCGCAGGAATTTATTTTCGATGGAAGTGGTGGGCGCTGGGGGGTGTATCGCGTTGCGGGCGAGGCGCGTGGACGCGTGGGGATTGCAGATCTATCGCTGGCCGGTGCCTGGGTCGACGAGGGAAATCCGCCGGATGATCAGGAATACCGCGGAGGCAACATCAAGGCGGATGTCGGCCTGGAACTTCCAGCCGGTGCTTCGCTGCGGGGCACGTTTCGCTTCGCGGATTCCGAAAGCGAATCCTTTCCCGACGATAGTGGTGGTGACGAGTTTGCGGTGATTCGCACGCTGGAAGAGCGCGACATCCGAGAGTTCGATATGCACGTGGAAGCCGCGCAGAAAACCGGTCGCTGGATCGACTATGCGCTCGGCTTCGACTACCGACATCGTCGGGAAGATCGAGATTCTCCGGGCATTGCAGACGGCCGGCGGCCGGGCCCCGGCTTTCCATCGGAGTCGAGTCGCGACGAGCTCGATCATTACGCGCTTTCACTTCGCAACACCGTCAAGCCACTGAAAGGCCTCTCACTCACCGCCGGTGGCGACGTCTATTGGGAGGAAGGTTCCAGCAAAGGTCGACTCGTCTCGATTGACTCTCCCTTCACGGGTCCGACGAATTTTGATCTCGATCGCGTGGTGGGCGGCCCGTTCGCGGAACTCCACTGGCGGGGCGACTGCGGGTTGGTTCTCTACGGGGGGGTGCGCGCGGATTTTTCAGACGAATCTTCATCCGAAGTGACTCCCCGCGTGAGTGCTGAATACTCGATTCCGGTCGTCGACTTCGTGGTGAAAGGCAGCTGGGGTGAGGGATTCAAGTTGCCCGCCTTCTATTCACTTGCCAATCCCGTTGTCGGAAATCCGGATCTCGTCGCCGAGCGTAGCAAGGGCTGGGATTTGGCGCTGAGTCGCAGCTTCTGGAAAGACCGCGTAGACGGGCGTATCGCGTATTTTGAAATTGATGTAAAAAATCTGATCGATTTTGTGATCGAATTCGTTCCAGAGCCCAAGCCGCTGCTCGTCAATCGATCGAGGGTGGTGTCTCGAGGATTTGAATTCGAGTTGAACGCCAAGTTGTTCGACTCGCTCGATTTCAATGGGAATTTGACGTTCACGGATACGGACATCCGCGACACAGCGGACGACCTGTTGAATCGGCCGCGCTGGCAGGGAGCGCTGACATGGGTCTGGACTCCGGTCGAGAGTGTGACGATCCGCGCATCAGCGCTGATCGTCGGGTCCGTGAAGGATTCGTCGGAGCCCACGGGCAACGTGACGCTCGATCCCTGGGGCCGCGTCGATCTTTCGGCTTCGTGGCGCGTGCGCGAGCACGTAAGCCTCTACCTCGAGATCGACAACCTCTTCGATTCGAATTACGAAGAGGCGATCGGTTTTCGCGCCTCCGGTATCCGCCCTCGGGCGGGTGTTCGAGCCCGCTTTTGAATCCGGTTTTCGCCGTCAGCCCGACGACTCGAGCAGCGCATTGATGCGGCTCGCCGCTTCTCGCCGGCCATCGTGTGCCTGCATGTAGGCACTGGTCTGCTTTAGCTTGGCGTGGATCGCCGGATTGGTCAGCAGGCGGTCGATGTTTCCGAGCAGCTCCTCGTCGGTCCATTCGTAGCGGTGCATGCCGATGCCGTGCCCGGTGTCGTTCATTCGCTGCGCGTTGTCGTGCCCGTCCCAGACGAACGGCATCACGAGTGGGGGTTTACCAAAGTAGAGCGATTCGTTGAGGGTGTTGTTCCCGCCGTGTTGGATGATGACATCACAGTGTGGCAGGACGGCGGCTTGCGGGTACCAGGCGGCGAGGCGGATGTTGCCGGCCGGTTCGTCGTATTGCTCCAGATAGCTTCCGACGTTGACGAGCACCCGATAGCGCGTCTCGCTGAGTACGCCGATCATGCGCTTGACGAGGTCCACGTCGGCAACCCCGAGACTCCCGAAGCTGAAATAGATCAGGGGCCCGTCGTTGTTCTTCGCGAACTGCGGAACCTCGTAGGGCTCGACCTCGGTCCGCACGCACCCATCGAGATAGACGAACTTCTCCGGGTCGAGTGGTTTGCTGCGTTTGAATTGCAGCGGCTTCGGATACAACAGCAGATTCAGATGCGGTGAGGGGAGTACGAATTCTGGAAAGGGCAGGCGCTCGTGCCCGCACGACTCGATGAAATCCATGAAGTCGCGGTGGATGGGTTCGACCTCTTCTCGGAAGCGCTCTCGGAAATGCTCGAAGCATTCGCGGTCGTTTTCGCCGCAGCCCGAAAAATGCGGCGGGATGTTCGGGTCCGAAATTTCGTTCTCGCTACACGAAATCATCCGCACCCACGGGCAACCGGCCCGCTCGGTGTCGGGATACAGGGCTACGTTGTCGTTGATGATCAGATCGGGCGAGATCTTGCGGAGCAGGTCGCCCAGGCCGTTTTTCACCGACCATTTAGAGGTAGAGGCGATCGCCTCCCAGCAGGCCCGGACGTAGGTCGGGATCTGCTCGTAGGGCGAAGTCCGGAAGCTCGGCAGGTACTTCTGCATGAAGTTGTCCCAGTATCTCGCAGACTCTTCCGGGCTCATCGGTTCCATGCAGGAAAGCATCTGCTCTTCGAACCCGTAGCCGGTCACGCTGCCTTCGAGTCCGGGGTCGAGGATGAACACGCACTCGTGGCCGAGGTCGCGCAGTGCTTGACAGATTCCCACCAGGTTCATCACCGGGCCGATCGCGCCCGGCTCCGGAAACACCGCAATCTTCTTGCCCGCCGCCATGGGGTTCGCCCGCCTGGCCTGGTGTCGACGTGGTTCCGCGCGGGGCCTATTCGCGCGTCTGTGAGTCTAGGTTATGTCTGACTCGAAGGGCTCGCGGCTCGTTCCTCGGTGGGAAGTTGCGAAACGGCTAGGAGTGATCCCTCGGGTTGAGGCTGCTGGCTCGGATTCGGAGTTGCAACTCAGGTTGGAAGCGATTCCTCGCGTCGGGAGATCCGGCTCAAGCTGCGCTCCTGAGTGCCCGAAGATTCGCTTACGAGTCCTCAGCCTGCTGTCTCGAAGCACACGAGACGGCCGGCTCGAGGGTAGGGGACTGCGGGGCCCTATTAAGAGGGGAATGCAATGGAAGGCGACGCCTACCTGGGCGAATTGGCGGCGGGCATCATCTACATGCTCGCCGGCGCTCGGCTTGCGCTGTTGGGCCTCCGCACCGGGCAGACTCCCGAGCGCCTACTGGGCGCGAGTTTCATGTTCATCGGTTTGTCGGGCGTCGTTTACGGCCTTGCGGTCGTGGAACCCCTCAGGCCTATCTGGACGCCGCTCAACTTCATCGCACGCGTCGCCTACCTCCCGGGGTCCGTGCTGATCGCGGTCTTTACCGCACGCGTCTTCCGACCTAATGATGGCTGGGCGAGATGGATCTTGTGGGGCGTCGTGGCGCTGGTTGTGGTTGGAGTGGGTAGTTCGGCACTGCACGGCGATTGGGAAGGCTTTTCGCTCAGCAGCGCCGGATTCTGGCTCGAGTGGGTGGGGTACACGTTGCCCTTCGGCTGGGCGGCCGCGGAGGCGTTCAAGCAATACCTCCAGGCGCGGCGGCGGGTAAGCATTGGCCTCTGCGAGCCTTCGGTCTGCAATCGAATGCTCCTCTGGTCGCTCTTTGGCGCTTTTCAGTTTACGAGTTGTCTCGTCGTCGTCGGTCAATATGCAGCGTTTGAACGTGCAAACGTATGGTCATCGAGCTGGGATCTCCTCTACAGCGGCGTCACGCTCTCGGCGTTGGTCGTGATGTGGATTGCGTTCTTCCCTCCCAAGTTCTACGTGCGTTGGATCAACGCTGGTGTCGCCAAACCCGGATCTGCGGCCGACTGATCGGGTGGCGGCTGTATGCCGCCGCATTGCCTTCGACTCTCAGGGCTCAACTCGATTTAATTCTTGTAAGAGTTTGTTGCTGCCTAAAGAGATGCGGTTGAATCCAGAACAGATTCATATGGAGCCGCGGTGAATTCTGCGCTTGGCTGAGTGTGAGATTCGAGGGGAAACGGAATGGACGGCCAGGCGTAGATCGGCGAGCTGCTCTCAGCCATCATTTTCGTGATCGTGGGTGCTTGCCTGCTGGGCCTGAGCCGCCGCACCCGCGAGACTCCAGAGTTCCTACTGATGAGGCGGACGCCTTTACCCCTGGCTGGGATCTGCTCTACGGCGTCTTCTCGATGACTTCCGTCGGAATGATCTGGTTTGCATTCTTCCCCCCCACATTCTACCGGCGTTGGATCGAGGGCGGGATTCAACCGGCCCCCTCGGAGTGCGGCTGATTTGGCTCGTCTTCTTCCCGCCGGCCGTCTACCGCCGCTGGCTCAACGGACCGGCTCCAGTCGAGTTGTAGAAATCGCTTATCAGTAGATTCGGGTGAGCGTAACTGCGCCGGAGTTCTTTTCTTGAAGCGCCACACTCCAGTGAGTCGGGTAAAGCTCCGATAAGAAAGTAGCGCCTGACGCTGCGTCGATTACTTCGCAAACACATCAATTTTGGGCGCCGAAGAGGAAGACCCCGATGTCCTCCGATAGTGCGTGGGTTGGCGAATTCCTTGCAGGAATCCTCTACCTGATCGTATCTCTTCGATTGGCTCGGCTCGCCTCCCGAACAGGCGAGCGGCCCGAACGGCTGTTGTCAGCCATGTTCTTGTTTTCGGGGATCTCGTACATCCTCTACATCGTGCCCCTGGCCATTTCGAACGAGGCTTTGTGGACACCATTCAATTTCGCGGGGCGTGTCTGCTATATCCCGGCGCCCATTTTCCTCGCATTGTTCACACGAGAAGTATTCCGATCGAGTCGTCGAATTTCGACGTGCCTCGTGTTGGCAACTCCGATCCTGCTCGTGTTTGGTGTGGGCTCTTCTGTACTGATAGGCGATTGGGAGGGATTTTCACTCGGAAATCCATTTTTCTGGTTCGAGTGGGTGGGATACACAGTTCCCTTTATGTGGGCGGGGATGGAAGCCTTCGGCGAGTACCGTTCCTCGCTGCGGCGACATCGAGTGGGGCTCTGTGATCGGATGGTTTGTAATCGTCTCCTGCTCTGGTCAATTTTCGGGACCGCTCAGGTCGCGCTATCGGTCATCCTGCTGCAGATGTACTCGAACTACGAAACCACCAATACGTTCTCTGCGCTTCTCGACCGAATGACGGCTCTTATAGAATTCGTCTCGCTTGGCCTGGTCTGGCTCGTATTCTTTCCTCCCCGCTTTTATCAGAAATTCATTTCCGGCTCGGACGTCGGCGAGAACTCGGTCGAGGGAAACTGATTCGTGGCGGATGACCTCTTTAGCTTCGTTGCCGACCAGCTCGAGCAGTGTACACCCCTCGATCGGCTCGAGTCGCGTGGCACGCTGCGGCTCGTACTCAAAAAATCGGGCCTCGAGCCCAAGACGGTCACGCATAAGCAGTTCTGCGTGATCCTCGAAAGTGTCGCTCCGGGAGAGCTGGAAAGCCGTGGCGTGGCCGAGGCTGAGGCGATCTGCGCTGTGGTGATCGAAAAGATCCAGGCCGAGCCGGCGGATCGCTGGGAAGCCACACGCGACGTCGACGGGATTTTCGATCGGCTCGCGGGAAGCTGAGTCGCATCCGCTGTCAGTCTCCGATGACTCCCGAAACCCGAAGGCGCTTCAGTTCGGCGGCGCCCAGATCGAGTTCCTCACGCAGCACTTCGTCCGTGTGTTGGCCGAGGCGGGGCGGGGGGAGTTCGTACTGGATCGGCGTCTCCGAGAAGTGAATTGGAGAGGCAACTCCCGGCTGTGCGGCTCCGGCATCTTCAGCAGCCCGGCCGGGGTCCGGAATCGAGATCTGTAGCCCGCGCGCCTTCACCTGCGGATCGGCGAAGAGCTGCTCGATATCGTTGATCGGCCCGCACGGCACACCGGCCTGCTCGAGCGTGCTGAGCCAATCGGCACTGGAGCGCGCCCGCAGCAAAGCTCCGAGCAGGGGAATCAAGACGCCTCGGTTCTCGACCCGGCTCGGATTGGTGGCGAAACGCTCGTCGTCGGCCAGCTCGTTCCTTCCCGCTACTTCACAAAAGCGTGCAAACTGGCTGTCGTTTCCGACGGCCAGGATGATGTGGCCATCTGAAGTCTGGAAGGCCTCGTAGGGCACGATGTTCGGGTGCGCGTTTCCGAGCCGGCCGGGTGCGCTACCCGAGACCAGATAGTTGAGGGCCTGGTTGGCGAGCGCCGCCGCCTGTACGTCGAGTAGCGAGATGTCGATCTGTTGACCTTCTCCGGTGTTGGCTCGGTGCGCGAGAGCGCCCTGGATCGCAATCACCGCGTAGAGCCCGGTGAGCACATCCGTCACGGCGACGCCGACCTTCACGGGCTTGCCACCCGGCGCGGAGTCGGGCTCGCCGGTGATGCTCATCAAGCCGGACATTCCCTGGATCAGGAAGTCGTATCCGGGGCGTTCCCGGTAGGGGCCGGTCTGGCCAAAACCCGTGATCGAGCAGTAGACGAGACCGGGGTTGTCGGCGCGGAGAGAGGCGTAATCCAGCCCGTACTTTTCGAGGCCGCCGACCTTGAAGTTCTCGATCACGACATCGCTCTGCCGCGCGAGCGCTCTCACGAGTTCCTGGCCCTCGGGCCGGGTAAAGTCGATCGTCACCGAGCGCTTGCCGCGATTGGCGCAAAGGAAGTAGGCGGCATCGCCCGTGGCCTCATCGACAGTGTCACCGGCTCGTTTCGTGAACGGAGGCCCCCAGTTGCGGGTGTCGTCGCCACTGCCGGGCTTCTCCACCTTGATCACGCTGGCGCCGAGGTCCGCGAGGGTCTGCGCCGCCCAGGGACCCGCGAGGATGCGGCTGAGCTCGAGCACGCGGATCTGGCTCAGCGGAGCAGACATCGCGTGCGGCTGGGGCTGGCAGGGGTCGGCATGCAGCGCCCAAAATAAGGCAGGCGCGCGCTACCAGCAATATGAGACTCTACCGGCGCGCCCTCGCGGATTTCGAGGTCGCGCTGGATGGCCACAGCCCCGGAGTTCGAAGATTGCAGTCCCGGGGGCTCGAGGCTGCAGACCTGGAAGGAATGGACGGAGGTGCCACATGAAGTTTCTCGATTCGATTCGACCCCAGATCATCGCCGCCACTCGCATCGTGGTCGGTTTTCTATTTGCTCAACACGGATTCGACAAGTTTTTTGGCGTCTTCGGCGGCACGCCGGGCGACCTCGATTCGATCCACATCGTGGGCGGAGCCATCGAGTTGGTGGGCGGCGCGCTGGTCTGCATCGGCCTGCAGACGCGGCTGGCTGCCTTCATCTGCAGTGGCACGATGGCGGTGGCGTATTTCCTCTACCACCAGTCCTACGGGCCGCTGCCGATTCAAAACGATGGCGAACTCGCAGCGGTGTATAGCTGGGCATTTCTGCTCCTCGCAGCGATCGGTGCGAATGGCGTCTGGTCGATCGAATCGGGTTCGGATCCAAAGCGCGCGTAGGCCGAAGCGGGCGATTCGAGCACTCGCGGTCTTCCCAGTGTCGATCAGGGTCGGCAGATCGGTTTGTCGGGGAACCGGGCGCGCCTGACTTCCTGCTTGAGATCTCTGGGTACGGGGCACTCGACGATCGACTGCCCGGGCTCGGGGTAGTCGCTGGCCACCTTGCATTCGGTGGGCTCGGCGATTTCGATCACCCCGTCGCTCTCTGCGCCGTGCAGCACCTGGACGATTCCGCTGGGCCAACGCACTCGGATCTCATCTACTGAATTGATGCTGCCCAATCCGAAGTGCAGGGGCTGGGGGTGGAGGGGGGGAGGTGTGGAGTTCGCGCAGTTGGGTGTGCCCGTTTGCGCGAACCGTGACCCGCGCTCCATAAGCGTCTCGGTGGCTGTTCGAGCCGCGCAGCCGCACCACGATCCAATGTTTTTCCTGGGCACTCAGGTTTTCGTAGAAGGCTCCGAGTCCGCCGGATCCGAGTAAGCCCGAGGGTGCGTAGATATCCAGGGCGCCGTCGCTGTTGTAGTCGCCAATTGCCGCGGCTCCGCCGGACGGGCCCGTATCCCCCGGAAATGCGAGATCCGTCACCCGGGTAAAGGTTCGATCGCCATTGTTTTCGTAGAGTGAATTGGTGTGGATCTCGGTGCGTGATTCGCTGGTCACGTAGAGATCGAGATCGCCGTCGTTGTCGTAATCGAAAAACGCATTGCCCCAGTGGATTCCGCTGATGTCGTCTACCGCGAGGTCCCCGGATTCCGCCGTGACGTCGGTAAAGGCCCCGGCTCCGTCGTTTCGGTAGAGGGTGCTCACGGGTGAGTCATCCTCTCCGCGTCGGCCCGTCAGGAAGACATCGATGTGCCCATCGTTGTCGTAATCACCGACGGCACCTCCCATCGAGGCGATCGATTCGCACTCTGGTCGTCGACTACGCCCGCTCTTTGCGGTGCAACCATTCTTGTTCCGTTTGAAAGGTGTCAGGCCAGCGCTGACTGTGACATCAGAGAATGTGCCGTCGCTGTTGTTCTGATACAGGCTCATGCCGAAGATCGATACCAACAGGAGATCCGAGTCCGCATCGTCGTCGAAATCGAACGCCAGGATCTGGCCGTTGATGAGCCGGGATGCGGGGTCGAGGCAGGTCATTGCGGTGACGTCCGTGAAGGTGTGGTCGCCGTTGTTGCGCATCAGGGAGAGGCCCGGCGGTATTTCTGCCGACGTTCGCGGATTCGAGCCGGACACGAAGTCGACCCAGCCGTCGCCATCCCAGTCGATCGCTGCGGCCGTAAACGCGCGCAATCCCCGGATGCCGCTGGAGTCGGTGATGTTCGCGAAGTTTCCACCTCCGGTATTCAGCAAGAATTCGCTGCCGGAAATGGCATTGAAGCCGGCCATGAAGAGATCCTGGTCGTCGTCGTTGTCGATGTCGAAGAACAATCCCTGCGAAACGCCGACGCTTCCCGAGCCGCCCTGCGCGGTGAAGGACCCTGCCGTGTTCTGGTAGAGGCTATTGCTGAACAGTCCGATCAGCTGCGCATCGGCATCTCCATCGCCGTCGTAGTCGTGCAGCGTGGCTCTCCACGGCAGAATGTCGAAAACGGGGAGCCCCGTTTGCCGCGTGACGTCCGCGAAGTGTGTGATGTGAATCGCGAAGGACAGGGTTTCCAGATAGCCGTCGTTACCCTCGAGCGTGAGGTCGAACAGGATCTCCGCTCCGA
>PVMK01124556.1_pt1 | contig 24219 bp, 24 predicted proteins | sample 1853481 | NCBI WGS metagenome assembly PVMK01 (sample SAMN08533507, study PRJNA380276) | Marine sediment metagenome, whole genome shotgun sequencing project. | reverse complement strand
CGAAAGGACCTTTCAGTTAATTTCCCAGGTTACCGGGCGAGCCGGCAGAGGCGAAAAACCAGGACGGGTTATAGTCCAGACGTTTCAGCCGGAGCACCACAGTATTAAGATGGCACAAAACCATGATTATTCAGGTATGTACGCCAGGGAAATAGAACTGCGTAAAAATCTCGGATATCCACCTTTCTCAAGGATAATCAATATAAAGATTGAAGGGAGAGAAGAAAAAAATGTTCGGGATACAGCAGCCAGACTGGAAACACTGGCCCGAAAGTTTCAAAGAAAATCACAGCCGGAGATTTTAGGACCGGCACCCGCTCCATTAATGCGCTTACGGGACAGGTACAGATGGCAGATATTGCTGAAGGGTGAAAATCTTGAACTTCTGCATGGGGTTATGCATAGTTTTGAGGGAGAGATTGCCAAGCTGAGCAAAGTAGGGAAGGTTAAGATATCTATTGATGTTGATCCTGAATATATGATGTAGGGGGTAAAGAAAGTGCCTAAAGTTATGAGTACCCCGCGAGGTGGCATAAATGCCTGAAGTTATTTTAGCTATCAGCTATATGCGATCAGTGAAAAAACTGGAGTAATGGAAATAGAATTTAAGGTTTCGAGCTTTCGCCTTACACCTTACGCTATATGTCTATATTGAATTTAGACACTTTAGCTTACTTGTAACTCTCGGCACTTTTTCCTTTCACATCATTATTCGTCATTCCACGGTCTATATTTATTTTTTCCCCTCGACTCCTCGAACCCTCGACCCCTTGAAACCTTTTATTAATTTTTCTCAGTATATAAAACGGTTGACGATTATTGGGTAACGAGACAACACAATGACTATCGTCTTACAAACCAGACGATGATTGACAGACACAGCAATCAGCGGGTAGTTTTTGTTTTTACCCTTGCCCCCTTGAAACCTCGAAACCTTGAACCCTTCTCTAAAAGTTCTTGTTTTTAGAGCTTTTGCCATAGAGGATATCTTCAATATTCAGCTGCAGCCAGTGTTTATCCCACCACTCCAGGGGTGTTACAAAGATACCGTTAATCAGGACACTGAAATGCAGATGATCTCCACCTGCCATACCGGTGGCACCGCTTAATGCAATGATAGCTCCCTTATCTGCCAGCTCACCAACGGCAACGCCTATTTGACTCAGATGAGAGTAAAGGCTGAAAATTCCCTGGCCGTGATCAAGAATTATCGTGTTTCCATAAATTCCAAGATACTCTGCAAAAATCACATTGCCGCGATTGGCTGCTTTAATCTCTGCTCGCTTGGTTGATGCAATGTCAATTCCCAGGTGAACCTGTTGGTCGATTTCTGCGCTATTATAATAATAGGTGCGGTGTTCGGCAAAACCTGCCATACGGCTGCCTGCCATCCTGCCAAACTTGCCATGCCAGAGGCGTGTAGCAGAAGGGGTTGAGGTGGCCCGAACAATGGATTGGTAATTCTCTTCCCGTACCTTGCTGTTTACATAAACAAACTGCTCAACCAGTGAACCGGTGAGCTGGGGGTATTCCTGGGCGAACTCGGGGATTTTCAGGTTGAGAAAATTGTCACTGATATTTATTTGATCCTTTTTTAATGACTTCTTCTTCAGGATCATCCCAAAGGCTGCATTTCCTGTATTGCCGGCAATATCAGTAGCGCTTACCACTGCCTTATCAATCTTTTCAGTATCATAGTTAAGGCCGAAATAGGCGACATAGCGATCATCTTCCTCATCAGTGACAGGGAAACCGGGATTGAAATGGCCGTTGACGGTCAGGCCGTGTTTTTCAACCGCATCATTAATCTTGTAGACGACCATGCCGCTTCCACCGGGACTGACATAGCGAGTGGAATGCAGGATTGATATTTTGGGTGGACGCGTATCCATTATGACAGGATAGGTCATGACTGTTTCATTGCCAGCCATCCAGTTCCAGTACGAGAAATCACGGACCGTCACTTTCAGTTCCGCTTTACCGTCTTTAAATCCCAAGGTGCCACTCTCAAGGATAATCGTTTCATCCATGCGCTTGGGGCCATTGTGTTCAAAAAAGCCCTGGCGTGAAAATTCCTTTCCGTAAACCTTTGCGCTCTTACTGCCTTGAGACAAAAAAATCTCAACCAGGCTTATACCGCTTCGTGAATCTGTGACAGTAAATTTCACTTCCTTGCTCAAGCCAATGGTTGTGATGTCAGCATGAAAGCTCATCTGCGGCTTTTCGCGTTCAAAATATATATAAAAGGCAATTGCCGCTGCCCCGATAAGCAGCAGAAAAAATAATGTAATTATCATTGACTTGGCGGATTTCTTCGCAGTCATTTTTTCAAAACTATCAGTCATTTTTTATTCCTAAAGGGATGAATTAATGGGAGGTTATAAAGCTTTTATGATTTTTCCCAGATGATCTCATACTTTTCCAGATACATATCATTGTCGGCAACAATAATAAACCGCTTCTGCAACACTTTTTCCAGATTTTCAGTATTCAGTGTTTCATCCTTGAGCATCATGTCGGCAACGCTTGGATGTACCCTGATGGTGACAGAGTTGCCGGGCATTTTGTAATTGTCATTGGAGATTTTACGAAAAATTTCGTAGCAGACACTGCGTCTGGATTTCAGCAAGCCGTTACCACCACAATACATACATACTTCACACATCATCTGTGAGAGATTTTCACGGTCCCTCTTGCGGGTCATCTGTACAAGGCCAAATTCAGAGACTTTGAGAATGTTTGATCTGCTCTTGTCTTTTTTGACGGCTTCCTGCAGGGCATTGAAAACTTCCTCCTTGTGCGATTCCTGCTCCATGTCTATGAAATCGATGATAATAATGCCACCGATATTTCTAAGCCTGAGTTGATAGGCAATCTCTTTAGCCGCTTCCATATTGGTCTTAAAGATTGTCTCTTCAAGGTCTTTTCTGCCGACATAGCGGCCTGTGTTGACATCAACCACTGTGAGGGCTTCGGTGGTTTCAATGATGATGTAGCCACCGGAACGCAGCCATACCTTTTTTTCCAGGGCACGGCTGATTTCAACTTCAACGCCGTAGGCATCCAGCAAAGGTACTTCATTTTTATAATGTACGACCCGGTCCCGCAACTGAGGCACGAAGGTTTCAACAAAATTGCAGACCCTTTCAAAAGCTGCACTGTCATCCACAACAACCCGCTGTATGTTATGAGTGAAAAGATCACGGACAGCCCGTTGGGTTATATCCAGGTCTTCATATACAATACTGGGCACGGCAGCCTTTGAAGCCCTGTCTTTTATCTCTCCCCAAAGATGGAGCAGAAACTCCATATCCGCTTCAAGGTCTTCACGGGAAGCGTTCTCGGCAACTGTTCTGACTATAAAACCAGCATCCTGCGGCCGTAAATTTTCAATTTCCTGGCGCAGTCGTTGTCTGTCCTCGTCATTTTCCACCTTTCGGGATATGCCTATATGGTCAGTCATTGGCATGTAGACAAGGTTGCGGCATGGTAAAGTGATATTGCAGGTAAGGCGGGCACCCTTGGTACCTAAAGGCTCCTTGCATATCTGCACCATGACCTCCTGGCCCTCAGTCAGTAGATCTTCTATATTTGCCTGTGCAGCAGCAATTTTTTTCGTGGCAACTTCAGGAGCCTCATCACAGCAACTTTGACAGCCATTATTCATCGTGCTGTCTTCAATGTGCCTATTGTCGGCTCTGACATCATCTACATAAAGGAAGCCTGTGCGTTCAAGACCAAGGTCTACAAAAGCGGCTTGCATTCCCGGCAAGACCCGGACCACGCGGCCCTGATAAATATTGCCGACAAGACCTTTTTCCACAGGCCGTTCCTGGTAAAATTCTACCAGGTTGCCGTGTTCAACAAGGGCAATACGTATTTCATAGGAAGTTGCATTAATGAGAAGATAATTATACATGGATTCTTATCTATTATTTATTATAGTTTTGCAGTTCAACTGATGATGTATGAACATAGTACTATATAATACCTGAAGCCAAATGACCAGCTTCAGGTAGGAATAGAATCGAAGTTGTTATAGCTGCATTTTTCAGGTCAAGAGGTTATACCTAAAAATCTTAAAATTAAAAATGGAAAAATTTATTAGTGTCATCATCCCGACATATAACAGGGTCCAACGCCTTAAAAAAGCAATAGATTCAGTATTTGTCCAGTCCCATCGGGATTTTGAACTGATCGTTGTTGATGACGGGTCAGATGATAACACTGCAGGTCTGATTGAAAATTATAACGCTGATATTGTTTATATGAGGCAGGAAAACAGGGGACCTGCTGCTGCCAGAAACAGGGGTATTGAAAAGGCCCGCTACAACCTCCTGGCTTTCCTTGATTCTGATGACTGGTTTGCAGAAAATAAACTGGCAACACAGATCAAAGCAATGAGTCAGAAACCTACATGCCTGATTTCACATACCAATGAAATATGGTACCGCAACGACCGGATCCTCAACCAGAAACGTAAACATAAAAAGAACAGCGGAGATATTTTTGCGCAGAGCCTGGAGTTATGCGCTGTGGGCATGTCCACCGTCATGATGCGCAGGGAGATTTTCGAGCGCTATGGACTTTTCGATGAAGATCTTCCCTGTTGTGAAGATTATGATCTCTGGTTGCGTGTCAGTGCGGAGCAGGAGTTTCTGTTGGTTGAGGAACCGTTGACTTTAAAGGATGGCGGCAGGGATGACCAGGTTTCGACAATCTACAGAACCGGCATGGATAAGTTTCGTATACAGGCAATCATGAAAATTTTAGTCTCCGGCAGGTTAACAGAGGAACAGGCAGTAATTGCCCGGAGAGAGCTGGAGCGCAAATGCAGGATTTATGGAACAGGTTGTATCAAGCACGGCAGGGTTGAGGAGGGGCAATATTATCTCTATTTGCCTGAAACGATAGGGAGACAGCAGGCTTCATCATGAGTAATAAAAAGAACATAATTCCTGATCCGACCAGCAGTATATCCATGATTCATGTCGAGCCGGACTGTATTGACCATCCGGTTACCAGAGAGATTCTTGCCAGGGCTGGAAATATTCCGGTTGAAGTTATATCTGAAGACAACTACAGGATGGAGGACCTGGGCATCTATCCGAAAAGCCTGACTGCGGGCAAACGTCATCTGTTACTGGGGAAAAATCGCGGCAGGTTCTTCAAGCCATGCCCCGGTACGAAGGAATATATCTGCTGTGATTACCAGGTGCTGAACATTGGCATGAATTGTCCCATGGACTGTGTCTACTGTATTCTGCAGGCCTATCTTAACAACCCTTATCTTTCATTTTTTGTAAATATAGAAGATCTACTCAATGAGTTGACTGAAGCATTTGCGCAAAAACCAGAACAATTCTGGCGTATCGGCACAGGTGAGTTCACCGACAGTCTCGCCCTGGATCGTCTTACAGGATTGAGCCCGGTGATGGTGCAATTCATGCGGGATAAGGATTCTGCAGTGCTGGAGCTTAAAACCAAAACAGCTGTTGTAGAAAATCTTGAGGGGTTGGACCATGGGGGCAGGACTATAGTTGCCTGGTCATTGAACAGTCCTGAAATAGTTGCCAGGGAAGAACTGAGGACAGCCTCGCTGGATCAACGGTTGGCAGCAGCAGTCAGGTGTGCTTCCTGGGGATATAAGCTGGCTTTTCATTTTGATCCGATAATCTACCATTCCGGCTGGCAGGCCGGCTATACGGAAACCATTAAAAAACTTTTTGCTGCAGTTCCCAAAGAGAATATCGCCTGGATCAGCATGGGATGTCTGCGATATCTTCCATCCCTGAAAAAAATATCCGGCCAGAGATTTCCCAATTCACGTTTTTTTCATGAAGAATTTATTGAGGGTCTGGACGGCAAAGCACGATATTTCAGAACGTTGCGGGTAGAGATGTATCAATTTATTTATCAACAGCTACAGCAATATGCCGATCCTGCAACCTGTATCTATCTTTGCATGGAAAATAACAAAATATGGCAGGAAGTATTCGGATTTACTCCTGACGACAGGGGAGGTCTTGCAGCAATGCTGGATCGGGCAGTGAAATAAATTTTGAATTATGAATTTTGAATTCTAAATTAAAACAACCAAAAGCAATGCTTTTTAACTAAAAATTCTGCCTGCCTATCATCAACAGCTTCATATGTTGATAATCCTTGGGTTGGCCTGTTACTCAATGATTGACAAACCGCCATCAATTCAAAATTCAAAATTTAGAATTCAAAATTGCAAAAAAAATCTCCGGTATTCCAATTTTTTAATAATTTTTTGCCTGCTGTATGGCAGCCGAAGCCTGGTACCAGTTTTTGCCTTGAGCCCTGTGCCTTAGGTTTTGAGCCTTTTTACATGATTTAAATCTCCACATTTTTTTGGTCAACACCCTGGTTTTTTTTAAATTCATTGTTATTTTTAAAAAGTCAGGATTATTGTGTTCAAAATATGTAATATGCGGAAAATATTAATTTCAAAATTTTTAACGTAGGAGAAAGAATGGTTAATAAAGTAATCCTCATCGGCAATCTCGGCGCAGATCCTGAAATTCGCTATACCCAAAGTGGGGCAGCTGTGGCAAATTTACGCATTGCAACAACTGAAACCTGGAAGAAAGAGGGTGTAAAGGAAGAGCTTACTGAGTGGCACCGTGTTGTCACCTTCGGACGGTTGGCAGAAATATGCGGGGAATACCTGTCCAAGGGCAGTAAGGTCTACATAGAGGGTCGCATTCAAACACGCAAGTGGGAAGACCGTGACGGGAATCCCCGTTATACGACAGAGATAGTGGCACGTGAAATGAAAATGTTGTCTCCAAGAGGCGCTGGAGATCAAGGCAAAGGTGGCGAATACCAGGAAGAAGAACCGCCGTTGCCTGATGCATCACCAATGGGAGATGATGTGCCGTTCTAACATTTTTCTGCTTAAAGAATAAATAGTAGAGTCTGAAAGTTATGGATTATTATGAAGTTCTGGGTGTCAAGAAAGACAATTCAGCCCAGGATATAAAAAAGGCCTATCGCAAGTTGGCCATGAAATATCACCCTGACCGCAACAAGGGTGACAAGGAAGCTGAGGAGAAGTTCAAGAAAATCAGCGAGGCCTATGCCGTCTTGTCCGACCCTGAAAAGCGTAAGCAGTATGATACGTTCGGAGACAGTGGTTTCCAACAGCGCTACAGCCAGGAAGATATTTTCCGTGGGTTCGACCTAGGTGATATTCTGAAGGAGTTCGGCCTTGGCGGCAGGGGAGGCGGATTCAGGGCGACAGGTGGCCAGGGCAGCCCCTTTGAGGCCTTCTTTTTTCAAGGCGGCGGACCAGGGGGCGGACGTGCTTCCTACCATTCACCTGGACAGCAGCAACCTGTCAAGGGAAACGATCTGACCTATGAACTCTCGGTTTTACTGGAAGAGATTTTAAGCGGTTCGGAAAAAACAATTTCTTTGCGCCGTGAAGGCAAAACTGAAAATGTATCCGTCAAGATACCGAAAGGTATAAAGGCCGGCCAGAAACTAAGACTGGCCGGTAAAGGCTCCCCATCTCCATATGGCGGTCCTCCGGGGGACCTTTTCCTGATAATTAAAGAACAAGCGCATCCTGTTTTTATCCGGGAGGGCAATAACCTGATTGTGGAGCAACATATACCCTTCAGTAAGGCCTGTCTCGGTTCTGAAGTAAATGTAAAATCTCTGGAGGGCAAAGATCTCAAGGTCAAGGTTCCTGCAGGGATTCAGCCGCAGGCAAAGCTCCGTTTGAAAGGACACGGCCTGCCTGCAGGAAAAACAGGCGGCCGCGGTAATATTTATGTAAAGTTCACGGTGGATATTCCGAAGAAACTCACAAAAGAGCAGAAAAAAATCATCCAGGAATTGACCGATAAAGGGTTATAGCGTTCAGCTGCTTGATTTCCTTAAACTGTTTCAACCTGTAATAGGTTTCCCTTTCACGTTCTCCCAGGTACTGGGTAATCGACTTGATCTCTGCTTTCAGTCTTGGCAGTACTCTCTCCTCAAGAACCCTGACCCTTCTTGTTGTCTGAATAATTTCCCTGCTTAACCGTTGCAGCTTATTGTCATATTCTGCAATATCGAGAATGGCGTCAGCTATTTTTTCAAATCTCCAGGTCGCTTCCTCAAGGTTCGGTGTGGTGAATCTGATGTCATAATTCCTCTTGTTTATTTCTCGTACAGCAGAGTCGCGAGGAGATATCTCCTTGTATTCCAGCCCCCAGAGTTTTCTGCCGGTAATCTCAATATTGAAATCCCTTGCAGATGCCTCAGTTATAGAATTAATCAAGTCCTCACCTTCAAGGCCAATACTGAAAAACAAATGAGCAATGGAGTCGCCATACAATTTGCGTATCGTTTTTCGCGACTCCAGATAGGGATTGGAAGTCTTTAGGAATTCTATAATAAGCGCCTGGCGCCTGGATTTGAGAATGGATATGCTGTTTGAAACAGAAGAAGATTTTTCCTTAAGAAGCAGAAGGTTTGTCCGGGTTGGATGGATCATACTCTATTCCTTGGGCTGCTTTATTAAAGAACCAGCTTGAACAAGATTGAATGCATGGAGTATCTCCAGTCCTTTGTCCAGAGTCCTATCAATAGAACGTGCATGGGTTCCCTGATGAATAAATTGGTTCTCAAATTCAGCAGCAAAATCGAGGATTAACTGGTCGGGTTCTGCCATGCCGTCTCTTCCTACAATGGCCTCCAGTTTTTTAAGTTCCCTCCCTTTAGCGTAATGTTTATAGAGTTGATTCGCCAGATCCCTATGATCCTCGCGGGTTCTTTCAGCACCAATACCTTTTTGCATTAGCCTTGATAAACTCGGGAGTACATCAATTGGCGGGAAAACTCCCTGTTGGTGCAATTCACGGCTCAAAACTATCTGCCCCTCTGTAATATACCCGGTAAGATCAGGGATCGGGTGTGTGATGTCATCTTCCGGCATAGTGATAACCGGAATCATGGTTATGGAGCCATTTGAATCTCTAATGCGGCCGGCCCGTTCATAGAGTGAGGCAAGATCTGAGTACATATATCCAGGATATCCACGGCGACCGGGAAGTTCTTTCCTGGCATTTGAGATCTCCCTCAGGGCATCACAGTAATTTGTCATATCAGTAACTAAAACAAGTATGTCCATATCATGGTCAAAAGCCAGATATTCAGCTACTGTCAAGGCAAACCTGGGTGCCATTAAGCGTTCCATGACAGGATCATCCGCCATGTTAATAATGGCAACGAATTCGGATTCAATGTCCTGCAGCGCTTTAAGATAGAACGAGTATTCGTGAAAGGTAAGTCCCAGGGCAACAAAGATAACAGCAAATGATTTAGAGCTTTCCCGCAATTTGGCATTCTGTAAAATCTGTGCCACAAGCTCTTTAGCCGGCAGACCTGCACAGGAAAATATAGGAAGTTTCTGGCCCTTGACCAGTGTATTCAAACCGTCAATAGCGGATATCCCTGTTTCAATGAATTCCTCAGGACGAAGCCTGCAGACTGGATTTATCGGATAGCCGCGAGCAGGCCGCCATTCCGATGCCAAAAACATCGGCAGACCGTCAATGGGTTTAAAGGAACCGTTAAGCCTTCTGCCAAGAATATCTTTGGAAAGTGGTACCTGGCGGACTGTATCTGTAAATATGATCTCCGCATTTTCCAAATTAAGACCCCTGGTTTCTCCAAAAAGCTGAATAAGAACATCTCCCTTTGTAACTTCAAGGATTTCTCCTTCCAACTCCATATCCGGGCCAATGACTTTAACTACTTCACCAATCCTGGCAGCATGAACATTTTCAACGTGAAGCAGTTGGCCGGCTATTCTGGAAGTAGTCCTGTATTTATGCTCAGCAAGTCTCATATTTTGTTTTCACGCATTTCTGATTTTACCTTTCAGGTATATTTCAGTGACACTTCTGATAATATCAAGTGTTTTTTGAGGTTCGCAAAAAGCATCATCAGTATAGGCATTCTGCGCCAGAAAACTGGAGCGGATATTCTCAGCTACTGCCATCACAAGTCGATCCTGCTCCTGTAGACCTTCTATTCCGACAATTTCCATGATCTCTTTAAGGGATTCCTCCTTATGCAGGATTTCCCGACAGCGGTTGCGTAAGGTTTGCCATTCCCCGGAGAAATTTTCCTTGAAATAATCCTCAAGGATATTCTGGTACAGGGAATAGCTCTGCATCCAATTTATAGCCGGGAAATGTCTGCTGTTTGCCAGGGTGGTATCAAGCATTAAAAATGCACCTGAGGTCCTGAGAAGGGACTGAGTTACAGGTTCGGTGAAATCTCCCCCCGGAGGAGAGACTGAAAGAATCATGCTGAGAGAACCAATATCACCTGACAGAGTTTCTACGATGCCGGCACGTTCTACAAACGATGAAAGGCGGGAGGCAAGATAGGTCGGGTAGCCTTCCTCTCCGGGCATTTCTTCAAGTGATGAAGATATCTCCCGGAGCGCTTCAGCCCATCGGGATATGGAATCAGCCAGAAGCAGGACATGAAAGCCGAGATCACGATAATATTCACCGAGGGTAACAGCCGTGTAAATGGATGCTTCCCGTGCCGCAACAGGCATATTAGAGGTATTGACAACGAGAACAGTTCTTTCCATTAAAGGTAAGTCGGTTCGTGGATCTTCCAGTTCGAGAAACTCTTCAATCAGTTCCGACATTTCATTACCGCGTTCACCGCAGCCGGCATAAATAACGATATCTACATCAGCATGTTTGGCGATTGTCTGTTCCAGAATAGTCTTGCCCGTACCAAACCCCCCCGGTAAGATAGCAGTTCCTCCCCGTGCCAAAGGAAAAAGGAAATCTATAATGCGTTGTCCGGTTATAACCGGTTCTTTGGGGCTGATCTTTTTTTTGTAAGGTCGTGGAACCCGCATGGGCCAACTGTGATACCCGAGAATCTCAGCTCCATTGTCCAATTTGCAGAGAGTTTCTTCCAGGGTTATTCTGCCCTGCGAAATATTCTCAACCAGGCCGCTTGTTCCCGGAGGTGCAATTATGGAATGCTGGAATGGGCCTTCATTTATATAACCGATCTTGTCACCACTGGAAACAATGTCACCATTCTTGACCAATGGAATAAAGGACCATTCCTTTTGTAGATCGAGAGAGGATTCCAGGTGGATAGGATGAATAAAAGATCCTGTTTTATCTGCAAGCACATCAAGGCGACGCTGCAGACCATCAAACATTACTGATAACAGTCCAGGACCAAGCGTTGTGGCAAGTGAAACACCCAGCCCTTTAACCGGCTCATCGAGGCCAAGACCGCTTGGATCCTCATAGATCTGCAGGACCGTGCCGTCTTTTTCAAGCCTTACAACTTCGCCGGTCAGGTTATGCTCTCCGACAGATACCCTTTCAAAAAGGGTCAGGCCTGTAAGGTCGGTACGAACCGTGGCGCCTGAAATTGATATGATTTTCCCTGTTGTAACAGTCTTCATATATTTAATTGCACATGATAGCCGATAGCCTTGCGTAAAAGCCTGACAGCGTAATCTTCTCTCTTGGTTTCCGTTTTCAGCGGTGGTGGCATTATAACAAAAACCAGGTCCAAACCTCTCTCCATCTCACGCAACCTGTTGTCAATACTTTCGGTTACAAGCCGTTCATCGATAACAATCAAACCATATTCAGGTTTCTGGACAAATTGTTCCAGCAGAGACTCCAATCCGTCGCTATCACAGACATGCTGTTCGAAACCAGCCAGACCGAAGCCATACCTGGCATCCTTTTCTGTAAAAAAGATAATTCGTTTGTTCATGCTATTATACTTTTGTTTACTGTCTCATCTTCCAGTTGGATTGTGTTGAGTACCATGCTGATATTTTTTGCATATCTGAATTGCTCCCATAGATAAAAAAGGATATCCCCAACCTCTGTTCTTTCATACGACCATCTTTTTAGTTTTTTTGTTATCAAGCTCAGAAGCAATGTTTCGAGTTCAGCTGCAGAAGATACATCCTCTTCTCGATTGTGTATGGGGAAAGATTTCAATACCGCCCCCAAATCCTTTCGCAAGTGAGTTCGTTTAAATTTTTCCGGTTCTAAAGTTCCTCCGTTTATGAAGACGGGTTCCAGCTCCATCTCCCACCGTATATTCTTGGCAAGTGATATGCAGTTATGGAAATCCACCATATATTGTAAAAAGGTTTTCAGCATGGGAGATTTATTCTGGAGTGAAATAAAGGTAAGTAATTTTTCCCTTAAAAATAGTTCAAGAGCGCGGAAGCCATTTTTTTCATAATGGGTGCTTAAACCATAAAAAATGCTGGATCTTGATAAAAGACAAGATTCAAGTGCGTTCAGCATATTCGAGAAATCCTGACTGCCGGTCAGAACTTTTTGTATATCGCTATGGAGAAGGCTGTTGTGCAATTGCTGTACGATAATTTCATCCTCGTTTTTGCTATATAAGTACCTGAGGCCTTTAATCAGTGTGTTGATTTCATGGTAGACAAAATAGGGGCCGAAAATATTACGAAGCTGTCTATTCATCCTTTTGTATACCCACAGGTGCTCATTGCGTAAAAAACGCCAGATTCCTGCAGCGGCATATTTTCTGAGGTATGGATAGAATGGGCTATCCTGTATTGTCTCCACAGGATCGCTACTGGCTATCAGGAACTCCCAGTTTCGGAAAAGACCGCCTTTTTTACCATGCAGTCTTGCCACCAGAAAGTCTCCTGGATATTCACAATCACCCAGCTTTTTCAGTAGACTCAGATTCCCCATATTTCTCTTCAATTCTTTTAATAAGTTCAGGAAGTATGTGAGACCATTGCCGCTCCAGTCTCTTTTCAAAGGTATTATCGACAACAATCTTGCCACCTGCATTCACAGCGATAAGACCACCGCTTATAGCTGTATCAGGCTGTACAATATTCTTATCGAAAAATTTTGCTGCCAGATCCATATCAGATGGGTTGACAATTATCTTATCCCATTGACTACCAGGTAACTCTTTTGCCAATTGTGCAAAAACATTCTCATAGCCATGTTGCCGCAACTTGGGTAACTGATTTATTGCAGTTGCGTGCAAAACCTCATCAAGACCCTGGTATGCAAACAATTTTTTCTTCCTGGCCTTCATGTCTGCTTCTGCAACGATGACCCTGACGGATTTTCGGCAGGCAGAAGCGAGCTGGTCAGCATGTTCTTCAGTAATTTTGGCAATTGCTTCAGCTACCTGTTTGCGCATAGAATCTGCTTCGGCTCTTGCCTGCTGCCAAATATCATCAATCTGCTTCTGCTCGTTTTTCTTCAGGGTGCTTATAAGCTCTTCCAGGCCCAATTATCATCCCCCGAGCAAAATGATGACTGCAACAACAAAACCCAGGATTACCATCGTTTCCGGGATTGCAATCAATATAATGATTGTTCCTGAAAGCTCCGGTTTCTCCGCCAGGGTCCCTGCGCCGGCAGCACCAATTTTAGATTGTGCCCAGGCGGTGGCCAGAGCAGGCAAACCAATTGCCAGGGCAGCGGCAAATGCTATCAATATTTTGTCCATATCTCCCTCCCTTTGTTTATTTTATTCTTCTTCAGACTCATTTAATCTCTTACGCAACTTTTTTATTCTTGCCTTCGTTTATTCCTGAAATATCATGTTCCGTAGCTCCTTTTTGATTGCCGGAAAAAGGTCTGTATTTACGGCCGCCAAGCTCAATAAACTTATCAAAAAATTCAACATAATGGAGACGCAGAGAGTGGATAGAGGAGGAAAAGACGCCGATTGTTATACCCAGAAGATGAATAATTCCTCCTACGATCAATCCCAGGACAATATCGCCGGTCAGACCTGAAAGCTGATTAGCGATATTGGCTAATAGTACGGATGTAAGTCCAATAGCCATAATCCGGGCATAGGAAATTATATTGCCGATATTCTTCAGCAGTTCGAGGGGGGCGAGAAGACCTCCTGAAAAGAACAGGAGAGGGGTTAAGACCAGGATTGTGATAACCAGCGGTCGTGTCAATAATTCCGGAAAAATGCCGAAAGATGTAATGATAAGTGCAATAATAGTAAAGATTAGAATTATGTTTATAAGTTTCACCAATGCCTCTTTTTTTGTATGTCTCTTTAGGGCACTGATAACCCCCATTGTAAGTCCCAGGGTTATATGGGCCAGCCCAATGGCCAGGGCAAAATACAGCATCGGTAAGATATTTTCCTGACGGTCCATGAATAACGGTTTTAACCCAAACATCTTGTGTCCGAGATCACCGAGGATCTCCCCATATAAAAAACCAAATATTATGGCATATAATGAACAGGCCCTAAGAATCCTGCCGGCATCCTGAAGTAATTGGCTCTTCCTGGAAAATCGTGACAACAGACCGGAGACAATAAGAAGTATGAGCCCATAACCTGCATCACCCAGGATCAATCCAAAAAACAACGGGAAAAAAAGACCGATAAATGGCGTGGGATCAAACGAGGTATAAGAAGGCAGCGGCAAAAGCCTGGTGAAATTTTCAAACGGTTTAAAGTACGGAGGATTCTGCAAGACCACAGGGACACGTTCTAAATCCTCCATACGGATATCAATCTCCTCAAGCATCACACTTCCTGCAAATTGCTGTTGCAGGCATGCACTCAACCCGGCAACTTTCTCAGAGGGCATCCAACCGTATATAAAAAAACACATTGTTGTTTCAAAAGAAAAAGCTGACGCCTGAATAATTGAAAGCTGTTCATGTACCCAGTCGTGGGCTGCTTTATACATCGGGCCCCAGCGATGGGTGAACTCTGTCAGTTTCACATCAACGGCTGCCAGAGCCGCTTCATTATTTCTGATCTGCTCTTGCAGGTATTCAACCTTGTGGACAAAGGTCATGCTTCTTATTGATTCGGGAAAGGTGAACTCCGGCATCTGTTTTTCACTCATCATTGAGCGAATATCTTCAGAAATATCTTTGGTTGCGGCAATAAGACCCACAAGAGACCCATCCTCAGAGGGGACGGTAATAATTTCACAGGATGAGTCGGCAAGACAATCCAGGTTCTCTTTTAAGGCAATTACTGATTTCTCATCTTTTAAAGTAATGCCGATATAATCAAGGTCCGGGGTTAGCTGAATTTTGTCTATTAAGGTTGAAACCGTGGCCAGGAAAACCCTGTACCCACTCAACTCAAAGAGATCATGCCTTATTTCCTCCCGCTTCTTACAGAGAACCTGGCACATCTCAAGATGTTTATCCAGTGTCCTGCTGACAGTATCGATAATTGGCCGTGGTGAAAGAAAGCTTTTCCTCATGCCGTCAACAACCAGACAGGAAAAAAGGGTTTTAAGTTTGCCTTCCAGATCTTCAAGAAATATTTTTTCAAAGAGTGCTTTTTCGTCAGGCAGCAACGAATGTACTTCTTTTTTATGTATGTCATCAATGAAGCCAACGGCTGAGGGTTCTATATGGAGATCCCCCTCTTTGCGAACCAGTGAAAGCGTTTCTCCAAGCAGCTGTCGGGGGCCGACAATTTCCACTTTTGACATAGTAACAATCACTGTTTCTCACCGGTATTCTTCTGGAAGGATCAGCTGCAAATATTCACTGACCTCCAGTAAAACATCCTCTGGAAGATTCTGAAGGTACGCTGCCATTTGATTTACTTCAGAAATCTCCTTTTCAGCTTTATGCCTGGTTATCCGGCAGGTTTCTTCAAGGGATTGATCGTGATCATCCAGTAGCTGCTGTTTTTTTTCTTTCAATTCCCGGCTTAAAGAAACACGTATGGCTTCGAGCCAGACATCAGCTTTTTTCTTTTCAGCCCCAATGGATTGCTGGATTTCTTTTTCGACCTTGATTACGGCTTGCAACAGATCTTCTTCCATAAAGAACCTCTTGCAAATAAAGTGGAACAGACTCTCAGGTTATGGCAGGAGTCATGGAGAATTTATGGAGTCATCCACTTGAGTTAACAGTAAAAAACACTGTATCTGCAATGATAGTATGTAATTATATATACAGGAAAACAAAGGAAAAAAACCAGTTTTGAACAAAATTAAATCAGACTCCCGGATATAAGGGCGTATTTTTTAAGAAGCCGGCAGAATTAATATTTCTTATCTGCGTAGGCCAGCCACCCGCCTGCCTGCACCAATTCGCGGTCGAACGAGTTTAATTCAAATGCAATATTTATTTTTCGGCCCTGGCTGCTTTCAGCAATAATTTTGTTCTGCTCCAAATCAACCCGGACAACAGCATCTGTTCCTAATGTAAAGAGTGTGTCGATATCTTCCCTGGGAAGTTCGATAGCCAACATGCCGCAGTTGAACATGTTCTGCCTGAATATCCTGGCAAAGCTCTCAGCAATAACAACATTAATGTCATTTACCTCAAAAACCCATACAGCATGTTCCCGTGAGGAGCCACAGCCGAAATTGGCTCTCGTGACTATGATGCTTTTCCCTGTTATATCTTTTCCGGCATCAAAATTTTCCAGGTGAATATCTTCCAGAATATGAATTTTTAATGCTTCTTTAGTGTTTTCGGTGAGATATTTAGCCGGAATTATTTCATCGGTATTTATATCGTTTCTGTCCAGAAACAGTGGTTGGCCGCCAAACTCTTTCATTGCAATCTCCTGTACAGTTTATCGCCTGTATGCGTGTTTTATATAAAATTGCCGTAGCAGTAAAATTTAAAGATATTTGCCCGGATCAGTAATATGACCGGCAACTGCGGCCGCTGCAGCAGAAAGTGGGCTCATCAGATGTACCATGCCGCCCTTTCCCATACGCCCGTTAAAGTTCCTGTTGGTCGTTGAGGCGCATACCTCCCCCTCTGCCAGTACGCCGTTGCTCATACCCAGGCAGGCTCCGCAGGTCGGGTTGGTGACGCAGAAGCCTGCATCCATGAAGATCTTAATAATCCCTTCTTCCATTGCCTTAGAATAAACCGCAGGGGTTGCAGGGGAGAGAATACCCCGAACGGTCGGTGCAATTTTCCTGTCTGCCAGAATTCTGGCCGCCTCACGCAGGTCTTCTATGCGGCCGTTGGTGCATGAACCAATATATATCTGATCAACCGGGGTGCCTTCCATCTCAGTAACATCCTTAACCTCATCCGGCTTGTAACCGTATGTGACCTGGGGTTTGAGGTCTGTAACGTCAATAATCAACTCCGAAGCATAATCGGCGTCAGGGTCGGAATACCATTTTCTGAAGTTTTCAATCGCCTCATCAACTGTTGCGTATGAATCCTGGATAAAAGGCCAGAGGTATTCTGCGGTTGTTCGGTCAGGCATACAGATACCGCTGGTGCCTCCTGCCTCAATAGTCATGTTGCAGAGAGTCATACGGGATTCCATGGACATCTGGTCCACAACCGGGCCGGCAAACTCCATAACCATATCCGTGGCACCGTTAACACTGATCTGTTTGATAATGTTCAAGATGACGTCCTTGGCATAGACTCCGTCAGGCAGGCTGCCGGTCACGTTAATTTTCATTGTCTTGGGTACTCTGAATGAACAGACTCCCTTGAGAATGCCAACTTCCAGATCTGTGGTGCCAACACCTGCGGCAAAAGCACCGAAAGCGCCATGGGTGCAGGTATGTGAATCTCCCATGATCACCGTGTAACCGGGCCGTATGAAACCTTTCTCAGGGAAGATGGCATGGCAGACACCGTTGCTGCCGATATCAAAAAAGTCTTTTATTTTGTGGCGTCTGGCCCAGTGCCGCAGGATTTTCCCCTGTAGTGCCGTTTTAGAATCCTTGGCAGGGGTGACATGGTCAATCACCGCCTTAATCTTGTCAGGATCAAACACCCTGTCCAACCCTTTAGTCTCCAGGTCGGTTATGGCGATAGGTGTAGTAATTTCATGGCACAGGACAACGTCAATATCGAGAACGACATTTGTTGGTGAAGGAGTATCCCTCAGATGCGCCGCAAATATTTTTTCCGCAATGGTTTTCCCCATAATTTTGCTACTCCGTCATTTTGAAATATTTACTGGTATGTGAAATGAAGTTTTTAACCAGCTTAAGCGATTAGGTCAAATAAAAATCCCATTACTGTCCTGCTAAACCAAGTTGTTGTCAATTTTTATCCAGTCTGTCTGCGATGCTTCGTTGTTTTTCATTTGACGGGGGAACTGAAGGGGAATAGGTTTTCTTAGAGAGTTAAACAAATGCACATCAATAAAAGTATTTAATAAAAAATGAGGCGCTAAATCCAATGGAAAAGAAAACTCAATCTGCTTTTCAGATGTCCCGCTTTTATTTGATTCTGGGGCTGGCCTCAGCTGTCTTCAGTATGACCACAAATATATCGGAGTGCCGGGCTGCGCACGGTATCAGTATAGACGGCAAGCTTAAATACACACCTGACTTTAAACGGTTTGACTATACATCAGAACAGGCTCAAAAGGGTGGGGCTCTGGTGCTTCATGACCTTGGCAGTTATGACAAGATGAATCCCTTTACCTTGAAAGGTTCTGCACCATCAGGCCTGGACAATCTGGTTTTCGAGACCCTGGCAGTGTCTAGCCTGGATGAGCCCTTTGCCGCTTATGGCCTTATTGCCAAAGATATAGAGTTGGCAGATGACCGATTATCGGTGATCTATACAATAGATGAAAACGCAAGATTCTCTGACAACAGCCCGATCACCCCGGAAGATGTACAGTTTTCGCTCAATACCATGAAGAGTGAGGCAGCTCACCCTTTTTACCAGGCGTACCTGCAGGATATTACCGGATCTGACATTCTTGATAAAAACAGGATTCGGTTTAACTTTGCCCGAGTGAACCGGGAACTGCATATGATTGCCAGTCAGGTCCCCATTTTTTCCAGGAAGTTCTATACAGAGCACCCATTTGACGATCCAAGCATGGTGCCGCCCGTTGGATCAGGCCCGTATGTTGTTGATTCAATCAACCAGGGCAAATCGATTACCTATAAGAGGAATCCGGATTATTGGGCTATTGATCATCCAACCCGCAAGGGAATGTTCAACTATGATACCATTACGTTTAAGTATTTCAGGGACCAGATAGTATCTGTAGAGGCATTTAAGGCAAATGAATTTGATTTTATGTATATCAATATCGCCAAGCAGTGGGCCCGTGACCTGGTAGGGCCAAAGTTTATCAGTAAAAGGATCATGAAGGAGTACCTGCCGCATCGCAATAACCAGGGAATGCAGGGGTTTGTTTTTAACTTGAGAAACCCGTTGTTCAAGGACAGGAAAGTCCGTAAGGCCCTTGGGATGGCATTTGACTTTGAATGGGCGAACAGCAAGCTGTTCTTTAATGAATATACGCGCAGCGGTAGCTATTTCAGCAACTCTGATCTGGCTGCGACAGGTCTGCCGGAAGGGTTGGAATTGGAATACCTGCAGCCCTATAAGGAGCAATTGCCTCCCGAGGTGTTCACGCAACCGTTGACCCCGTTTACCTCAAATACCCCAAACGGTATCAGGGATAATCTTCGTGCGGCTAAGAATATTCTCATAGAAGCTGGGTGGACTGTGAAAGATGGCCGCCTGGTTAACAGTGAAGATAAGCCTTTTGAGTTTGAGATACTACTCGTCTCCCCCTCGTTTGAAAGAGTTATGGCCGGTTATGTCAACAACCTGAGTAAGCTTGGCATAAATGCCTCCTACAGAACCATTGACCCTGCACTCTATATTGATCGTCTTAACAGGTTTGATTTTGCCATGACAGTGCATGTGTTTGGTCAATCCCAGTCTCCTGGTAATGAACAACGCGATTTCTGGTATTCCACATCAGCTGATCGTCAGGGTTCCAGAAATCTCATAGGCGTCAAAGATCCCGTTGTAGACAGATTGGTGGATAAGATTATTTATGCAACAACACAGGAGGAGTTGAAAGCAGGCTGCAAGGCTTTGGACAGGGTGTTATGGTATGGATATTATGTGGTGCCGAACTGGTATGTGGCACGTCATAGAATTTCCTATTGGAATAAATTCAACCGTCCTGAAACCCTCCCTCTTTATTACAACCCAATTCAGGCATTAATGACCTGGTGGGTAAAGTGAGATAAGTTTTTTAATACAACTACTACATTATGACATGATATAAAATCCCAACGGTCCGTCAAAGGCAAGCTCGCCGGAGCCTACAAACTCGCATCCAACAGAGTTTGTGCGGACATCCATGACAGTTGCCTCTTTCCTGATTTTAGACCGGTGTTCATCATCAAGAGTAAATTCAAGGGTAAGTACATCATCGATTTTAAAACTACCGGCATCCATACTCGAGAATTCCAGCCCGCTCACAGAAATATTTCTGACTTTAATATTACCGCGATTGTTATTCTGTGAATGATTGATAAATGTTCCTGTCAAACTTGTTGGCTTACGCACTCTGTGGCGGAATTCGAGAATGACTGTGAAAATATTTTTACAGCTGCATTTAATTTTAAGTTTGGACTTGTGACCTTTTAATGAATCAACCTGTAAGGTTTTTTGGCGGCCGCACTGCGGGCATGTTATTGCAGCTGTATTGTCAGGTCTGATATATGTTTTAACAGTTTTTGTTTTTGCCATGAATACATCCCTTAAATGAATGCGAGCAAGAAAAAGTTTTTCCTCTAACTGATAAACATTCCTGCTTTACCTTTCAGTCAGTCTCATTTGAGAAATAATTTATTGTTGATAGCTTGACAAGAGAAATCTTCAGAATTCATATATCATTACTGTCCACATAGGCGTAAGCGCTATGCTTATGAATGGACTCAAAACTTTCTACACTTACAGAAAACCAGTAGATATTCTCATGTTTTTTTGCCAGCTCAGACACTTTACGGACAACATCTTCAACAAACATAGGGTTGTCATACGCCTGCTCCGTGACGTGCTTCTCGTCCGGTCTTTTCAACAGGGCATACACCTGGCTTGATGCAGCGGACTCAACCATATCTATTAAGTCTTCCAGCCAGATAAATCCGGTAAATTTAACATCTAAATTCACCTCTGCCCTCTGGTTGTGGGCACCACCGGCACTTATCTCCTTTGAGCAGGGACACAGGGTGGTGACAGGGACACGGACAGAAAGCATGAAGTCTTCATCCTTACCAATGCTTCCTGTAAAACGACAGGTATACTCCATGAGACTTGTGGTTTGTGAAACCGGAGCTTTTTTTTCTATAAAATAGGGGAAGGACATTTCAAGATGTGCAGCTTCTGCCTGGAGTTCTTCCTGCACTTCTGAAAGCAGCTTGGCCAGAATATTGACGCTCATATCGTCCTGATGCTTATTGAGTGCAGCAATAAAGGTTGACACACATGTTTCCCTGTATCGTTTCGGGATATCTGCATGCAGACTGATGCTGGCAACTGTTTCCTGCAGAGTTCCGGATTTTTCACGAATTCTTACCGGAAATTTTATGTCCTTGACGCCAACGGTTGTAAGTTTCATTTCTGTCAATACCAATTGAAGAATTAAGCCCGGATCAATATGATTTTTCCATTTGTCTCTCTGGGAATCAAGGCGAATTGTGAAAGAATCTTGAACAGAGGCCTACCAAAATAAAAAAGTTCGAGATCAAGATTCAAATTGAAGTGCTTTAAGGCTTCTGATCTGAAAGCCAGGTCTTTATTCACCAACTCAGTTAATTCTGCAAGAGTGGTTTTATTAATCCTGCCATTTTGTTTAATACTCAACTGAGCAAGGATTTCAAGACCGCACTCCTTTTCATGTTTATGAATATAACTAATGATTGGTTCATCTGGTGAAATTATATCGAAACGGCTCAGGAGACTTTTGCCGGCAATGGCTTTTAACTCAACCGTATCCCAACATTTCAGCAGAATACATTCTAAAGGTCTGTGTTGGTAAATTGAGCACGAAAAACTTTTCCTGTCATAAAAAATACAGGACCATTCGGTATGATTCCCTTTCAGTTTAATGATTTCAGTCTCGGCCCATTCAGGTTTACTCTCGTCAGGGGAGAACACCGGCTCCCCTTTGCGGATAGTAATTAAATACTCCCGGCCAATGATTTTTTGCAGAAAAAGTTTTTTGTCTTCAATGTGCAGGGCAGGACCGCCTTTCATACAACACGTACCGCAGCGCTCACACTCTGTTTTCAATATATGTTTAGACATTGCTGAAAGTTGCCGAGGCAGTCTGGGAAATTAAAGTTTTGCACCGCAGTATTTACAGAAATCGGCATCAGTGTCATGGCCTTCAGCACTGCATTCCCTGCATGATTGAGTTGCCTTTTTAGAAGATAACTGGGAAAGTTCAACCGTAACAATGCCAGTAGGCACAGCAATGATGCTGTAACCGAGAATCATGATACCTGCAGCCAGCAGCTGGCCGATGTTGGTTTGCGGAGAAATATCACCATAGCCTACCGTAGTCAGGGTCACAATTGCCCAGTAGATGGAACGGGGAATGCTGGTGAATCCATTTTCAGCACCTTCAATAAGATACATCATTGATCCTAGAATGATCACCAGGGTCAGGACGGTAAAAAGAAAGACAATGATCTTTCTGCTGCTGGCCCGTAATGCCTTCATCAGGAAGACGGCTTCGCCCATATACTGTACTAACTTAAGTACCCTGAAAATTCTAAGGATTCTTAAAATTCGCACAACAAGCAGGAGTTCAGTGCCGGGAATGAAAAGACTTATATAGGTCGGGATGATGGCCATAAGATCCACTATGCCGAAAAAACTGGTGGCATAGAGCAGAGGGCGGCCAACACAGATGAGACGTAGAATATATTCAATGGTGAAAACAATGGTGAAAAACCATTCAATGCCGGTGAGTAAAGAGCCGTAATTTTTGTTGATGCCGCTGACACTGTCCAGCATGACGGCAAGGACACTTGCAAGAATGCTGAGGATAAGGAGAATATCAAACCATTTGCCTGCCGGGGTTTCAGCCCCAAAAATTATCTCATGCAGGGTGTCACGCCAGGGTGCTCTTTTGCTTTGGGCTTCATTCATGTTAGTGGGTTTTTTTCGAGTGCTGCCACTTTTTCCAAACGGCTTTTATGTCTTTCGCTGCCGCTGAAATGAGCTGCAAGAAAGGATTTGACTAACTCGACTGCCAATGCCGGTCCAATTATACGGGCACCGAGACACAGGACATTCATGTCGTCGTGTTCAACACCCTGATGGGCAGAATAGGTGTCATGGCAAGGCAGGCACGGATACCCACAATCTTATTGGCAGCAACACAGGCCCCCACGCCACTGCCACAAATTAATATTCCCCGTTGGCTCGTCCGTTTGCCATTGCCTCAGCAACGGACTTCGCGTAATCAGGATAGTCCACCGGGGTTTCATCAAAGGTGCCCAGATCGAGAACTTCGTGGTTGGCAGCCTCTATTGCTGCACTAACAGTTTTTTTAAGGGGAAAGCCCCCGTGATCAACTCCCAAGCAATAAGCATAAAATCTCTTAGCTCTTAAGTAAAAGCCGGACTGCCTTAACCACCGATTCAGCGGTGATGCCAAAATTTGTGAACAGATCATTTATGGTGCAGAGGCACCAAAATGATCAAGACCGATAACTGTACCGTTCATTCCCACATATTTATGCCATCCCTGGGTGGCGCCGGCTTCAATGGCAACCCTGGCTGTAACGATTTTCGGCAGAACTTTGTCTTTGTACTCCTGGGGCTGGTCATCGAAAAGTTCCCAGCTCGGCATGGAGATAACCCTTGCAGCAATTCCATCACCTGCAAGAGTTTCCGCCGCCTCAAGAGCAAGTTTTATTTCAGAGCCGCTTGCAAGGATAAGGGCATCTGGTGTGCCATCAACATCTTTGAGTACGTAGGCACCGCGGTGTAATGACTCTGCCGGTCCGAATACAGAGCGGTCCAGGGTGGGTAAAGATTGTCTTGTGAGGGCGAGAAGGTCGGCCCCCTGTTGCTTTTAACAGCAAATTTCCAGGCTTCGGCTGTTTCGTTTGCATCCGCCGGTCGGAGAACGGTAAGGTTGGGCATGGCTCGCAGGATGCAAGGTGTTCAATAGGTTGATGGGTTGGCCCGTCTTCTCCAAGACCGATACTGTCATGGGTCAGGACATAGATGACATGCTGTTTCATCAGGAGGCCAGGCGTATGGCAGGACGCATATAATCAGAAAAAATCAGAAAAGTGCCGCCATAGGGAATAAGGCCTCCATGCAGTGCCATGCCGTTAAGAACTGCTGTCATCCCGAACTCGCGCACTCCGAAATGAATATTGCGCTGGTCATAGGAACCTGGC
>PVMK01122658.1_pt1 | contig 24222 bp, 27 predicted proteins | sample 1853481 | NCBI WGS metagenome assembly PVMK01 (sample SAMN08533507, study PRJNA380276) | Marine sediment metagenome, whole genome shotgun sequencing project. | reverse complement strand
GGCCTCGGGCACCGAGATCGATCTGACCCATCGACCGGAAGCCAACGAGACGGCACAGGACATCCTCCCGGAGATTCCCGGTGCCAACGTCGTTTCCCTCGGCGGCCCCTTCGACTTCGTGAGTCTCTCTCTTCGCGGCGTCGACGCTGAGAATACGACCGTCCTGTTAGGCGACCTCCCGCTATCCAACCGAGACACCGGTGCCTTCGATTTCAGTCAGATCCCGATCTCCGCCTTCGAACGGATCGAGGTCTACCGAGGTGGCGCGCCCGCCTGGTTCAACAACGGCTCGATCGGCGGGGTCGTTCGGCTCGTCCCGCGCGAGAATCCGACGAATGGCGTTGGAGCCAACGTCGGAGTCGGCTCCTTCGGGACGTATCGCGCGGAAGTAGAAGGTTCGGTCAACAAGGACCGCGTGCGCTCGTTCAACGACTTTCGGTATGGTCGGACCCGAGGCGACTTCCCATACAGCAACGACAACTGCACGTCGTTCGACCCTTCGGACGACTTCGAGGCCGTCCGGGAGAACAACGACGCCCAACGGTTGCAGGGTTTGTCGTTCACCGAGGTCGACACTTCGAAGGGGGGCGTCGACCTCGTGCTCCTCGGGACGCACCTCGAGCGAGGCGTGCCAGGCACGGGCTGCGATCCGGTTCTCCAAGCCCGGGAAGCGCGCACCCAAGTCTTCGGAGGCACGTCATACACGCAGTCGGGACAGCGCCAAGGCGGAAAGGACTACGAGTTTCAAGCCGTCCTCGGCGGCGGCTACATTCGCAACCAGTTCAGCGACCCTTTCGGGGAGATCGGCATCGCGGGTCCAACCTTCTCGGACGACCGCACGGCCAACGCATACACCAGGCTTGGCGCCCGTCTGAAGATGTCAGACCAAGTTGACTGGACCATTCTGGGTACCGCCCAGTTCGACCACTTTCAACCGACGTCGAGCCGATTGCGCAGCGTCTCGACCCTCGCAGCGCGTCGAAGGGGCTCTCATTCTGGAGCCTCGCATTCACGGCAGGTGGCGGGATACGATCATGGAGCTCCGCTCCTCGGTGCGCCTCGGCTTCAGTCAAACCCGCATCCGTGCACACGAGCTCGGACCTTCGGTCGATCGCGAGAGCAACACGTTTCTTCCAACGATCAGGATCGGCGCCGCGGTCGGTCCATTGCCCTGGCTCACTATCGCAACCTCGGGATACACCGGCATCCGTCTTCCAACAGTGTTCGAGCTCTTTGGCACGCGAGCTCTCGTCAGGGGCAACCCTAGGCTCAACCCAGAGAGCGGGCTCGGAGGTGACCTCAGCGTAGTCATGGCCGGACGTGCGAAGGTCCTCAAAGGCAGCGCCGAAGTACGCGGGTTCATCAGCTCGCGCGACGACGTCATCGTCGTCGTGCCGACGAGCCAGGATCAGATCACTTTCCGGAATCAAGACAGCGCCAAGGCCTGGGGTGCGGAGGCTCGGTTCGCAGGCGAGATCACACCGCACCTCACGTTCGCCAGCACCCTCACCGGCCTCCTCACGCGCGACCAGAACGGTAAACAGCTCCCGTCCTTCACGCCGTTCACTACCCTCACCCGTTTCGAAGGCCACACTCGGAAGCTCGGAAACCAGGTTGACGATCTCGTGGCCTTCGCCCAGCTCTACTACCGGGCTGGGGGGTACACGGATCCCGCAAATCAAACCCCGTTTCCGGACTACACGCCCCTTACCGTGGGTGTCTACGCCTTGATGTTCGACCAGCACCTTTGGGTCGCCTTTACGGCCCGCAACGTCAACGACGACCGCTCCTTCGACGTGCTCGGCTACCCGCTCCCCGGCCGCAACTACGCGTTCACCATCTCCTATCGTCACCAGTTCACTGGACACTAGCGCAGCAAGACACATCGTTGAGTTCGCGCGCAACAAGCTGCTACGATCCAGGGCAACGATGCCTGGCAAGACGCATCCCGAATTTCCGAGCACGCGTATGCGACGAAACCGCAGTGACGACTGGGTTCGCCGTCTCACACGCGAGTCGCCTCTCTCGCCGAACGATTTGATTTGGCCCATGTTCGTGCAGGAGGGCTACTCCGAGCGTACCCCGATCCCGTCGATGCCGGGTGTAGAACGCTTGAGCATCGATCTCGTCGTCGAAGCCGTCGGCAAAGCAAAGGCCCTCGGGATCCCCGCCGTTGCGGTATTCCCTGTGACCCCGCCGGAGCTCAAGAGTCCCGACGGCAAGGAAGCGAACAATTCGGACAACCTCGTCTGCCGCACGGTGCGCGCGATCAAGGAGCGGCACGACGACATCGGCGTCATTTGCGACGTAGCCCTCGACCCGTACACGACGCACGGCCAAGATGGCATCGTTCGCAACGGCGTGATCCTCAACGACGAGACGGTGGAGGTGCTCTGCCAGCAAGCCTTCGTACAAGCCCAGGCGGGCTGCGACATCGTCGCACCAAGCGACATGATGGACGGCCGTATCGGCGCGATCCGAAAGGCACTCGACGCCGAAGGCCTGCAAGACGTGAACCTCCTCGCCTATTCTGCCAAGTACGCATCCGCTTTCTACGGGCCGTTCCGCGACGCGGTCGGGTCGGCTCAGAATCTCGGCACCGCCGACAAGCGAACCTACCAAATGGACCCTGCAAATACCGACGAGGCGCTGCGGGAAGTCGAGCTCGACATTGCCGAGGGGGCGGACATGGTCATGATCAAACCCGGCATGCCCTACCTGGACATCGTCCGCCGGGTGAAGGAGACCTTCGGCGTTCCTACCTTCGCCTACCAAGTCAGCGGCGAGTACGCGATGCTGCGGGGCGCGGCGGACCAGGGCTGGCTCGACTGGGACAAGGTCATCCTCGAGAGCCTGGTCTGCTTCAAACGGGCCGGCGCCGATGGAGTCCTTACCTACGCCGCGCTGGAAATCGCAGGGCTTCTCCAAGGGCAGTAAAGCCCCTTGGCTTGCCCGACCGCGACCCGTGTGCCACACAGGGCCTTCGTCTAGAACGAGGAGCCCCTGAATGTACCGATGTGAGCTTTGCAATCGAGTGTCGCGCCCTGGCGAGAGGGCGACGAAAGTGGTGATGGAGCGCCGTCCCACGGAGTACCCGAGCCGAGGCAAAGCACAGAAGGCAAGCACCGGGCGCCGAGCCAAGGCGCACGACGATCCCGGCGGCGCTGGCTACGAGATCGCCAAAGAAGTCATGGTCTGCGCCACCTGCGCAGAAGAGCAGCTCGCTAAGCAAGCCGCTCAAGACGCCGCGCTCGAAATCTGAGGCCCGCCCCTACTCTAGGGGGATGTTCCTAACTATTGTGTGGTAAGTCGGCTCGAATGGAGTGGCCGATTGCGATCATGGTGGGGTCCGTCGCCCTGGGCGCCGCGCTCGGGCTCGTAGCCCTCGGTCGTGGGCGTTTTCTCGACGCCGTTCGGACATTCGCCATCGTATCGTCGGTAGCAGTCGTCGTCGGCCGATTGATCCCCGATGCAATGAGTCAAGCGGGTCCCATCGTTCTGATCGCCGTGGGGATTTCGTTTCTCACACCTTGGCTCATCGAGCGGGCAGCACACGAGGACCCCGAGCACGACCATTCCTCGACGATGGGCCTCTCGCTCATCTATTGGGGCTTGATGGTGCACAAGCTCGGGGATGGCATCGCGCTGGGGTCCTTCACCGGTCCCGCGCATGCCGATCACCACCACGGAGACGTGCTCACCGCGATCGCAGTGCATTCGGTTCCCGTGACCGCCTTGATCACCATGGCCTTCACTTCGGCACACGGACGCAAGAGCGGGATCCGTCGTGCGATCGGGCTTGCGGCGATCGGCTCGATCGGTGTGGTGCTCGCCCAGCAAACCACCCTATCCACCTGGGCGCGCGGCGAGCCCTGGATCGAAGCCGCTGTCGGCGGCCTGCTACTCCACGTGGTCACCCACGACTGGGCCCACGAACACGAGCAGCCGGCACTTCCCGGTTGGCCACAGGTGATCGCGATCGCGGCGGGCGTGAGCGTGCTGCTGCTGGGCCGCTAACCCCGGAGCAGCGCCCTGCTCGCCTGGATCGCATTCTCCAACGCACGCTTCGCATGCGCTTGCTGTTCTTCGTGGGGCACCGAGATCAAACGGTCCGCGGTGAGCACGGCCCCCGTCCACCCCGTCGTATGCCACTCAACGCCGGCCTCGAGCGTCGGTAACACCGCTGCGTCGGGATATGGCCAGGGGTTTACGTAGAAATACGGTTGGTCGTAGGAACCGTCGCCTGGAGAGCGTCCAATTCCGATGCTTCTTGCCTTCTCTGGGTCTGCGTCCGCATCGAGCGTGATCAGCGTTCCCACGTCGAAATGATGCGGCCAGCAGCGTACCGGGGATGCGGCGGGATCGTCCGCGACTAGCTCCTCGATGAGCCGCGTCGCATTCGCGAACCACGCGGCGAGCTCGATCCGTTCATCGGTTCGGGCCTCGGAGAACACCCCGCCGTCGCCCACTGGATGCGCGGGCATTTCGTGCTCCGGAAGCCGTAGCTTGTCACTCGGCACACCCAGCTCGCTTGCAAGCCAGAGCCGCCCCTCCTCGAGGGTGCGACCTGCAAGCGACAGTGAGGCCCGTTCCCGGTTCCCGTCGAGCAAGACGAGCTCGAGCCCTTCGAACACGAGCGCCGCTCGACGCGCGTCTTCCCCCACCGCTCGACCCGCCAACACGCCTAGCTCTCCGAGCCAACCACAATTCGTATGGCTGAAATCCGGCTGCGGTGGCAAGAGGCTCGTCCCCACCGCGCTCACGAGTTGCGTCGCCCAGTGGAGCTCAAGTCGGGCCTCCGAGAGCATCTCCGGCAACACCAAGCCGAGCGATTTCCAACTCACGGCGGCATCACCCCCACATAGTGAATTCCAGTGAGGTGGGCGATGTCGCGCTTCCATGTGGTGAGATCATCTTGCACGAACTGGTTGAGATGGCCGTGACCACAGCCGCGCGCCAGAACTTTCATCAGCTCGACGGTGGACGTAAAGAAGTTGTAGAGCTGCTTCGCCGATTTCTGCACGTCGAGTCTTGCCCGTAGATGCTCCTGCTGGGTCGCGATGCCCACGGGGACAATTGTTGGTATGGCAGGCGCGCATCCCGAGGCAGCCGATGGCCTGAATCGCCGAGTTTGCGACGGCGATCGCGTCTGCACCCATCGCGAGGGCCTTCACGAAGTCGCTCTCCGTCCGAAGCCCACCGGTGATGATCAACGTCACGTCCTCGCGCTTTTGCTGGTCGAGATAGAGGCGTGCGCGTGCGAGCGCGGGCATGGTCGGCACCGAGATGTTGTTCTTGAACACGTCCGGCGCTGCCCCCGTCGCGCCGCCGCGGCCGTCGAGAATGATGTAGTCGACACCCACCTCGAGCGCGAAGTCGATGTCTGCCTCGATGTGCTGCGCGCTCATCTTGAAGCCGATCGGGATGCCGCCCGTTACCTCTCGGACCTCGTCGGCCAGCTTCCGAAAATCCTGGGGCCCGTCCAAATCCTCGAAACGGGCTGGACTGATCGCCGCTTGGCCCGGCTCGAGGCCACGCACGGCGGCGATCTTGGCGGTGACCTTTCGGCCTGGGAGGTGCCCACCGGTTCCGGTCTTCGCTCCTTGCCCCGCTTTGAAATGGAACGCTTGGGTCTTTTTCGTCTTGTCGAGATCCCAGCCAAACCGACCGGAGGCTAGCTCGTAAAAGTAGCGGGAGTTGGCCTCCTGCTCTTCCGGAAGCATCCCGCCCTCTCCGGAACAGATCCCCGTGCCCGCCATCTCCGCCCCCATCGCGAGCGCAACCTTGGCCTCCTGGCTGAGCGCGCCGAAGCTCATGTCGCTCACGAACAGCGGAATCTCCAGCCTCAGCGGCTTCTTGGCGTTGGGCCCGATGACGACGTCCGTGCCCACCGCCGCGTCGCCAAGCAAGGGCTTGCGCGCGAGCTGCGCGGTCAGAAGCAAGATGTCGTCCCAAAATGGCAACTCTTGCCTTGGCACGCCCATCGCCGACATCGGTCCATCGTGACCCACGTTCTTGAGCCCGTTGCGCGCGAGCTCTTGGATGGAGTTGTTGAAGGGCTCCATCGGGGCCCCGTGAACGTCCGCGTAGAGGCCGAGGTACTCGTCGCGCTGATACGGCTGCGGGTGCTCCACCGCCCAAGCGCGGATCTCCTCTTCGTCGACGAGCACCGCATCGGCGTCGCGGTCGATCCACGCGCGAAACTTCTGGAGGACCTCCGCGTTGTTGTACGAGCTCACCCCGGTGTCGACGCGGTAGTCCCAGCCGTGAACGCCGCACACGATGTTGCCGCCGTCGATCTTGGCGTCGGCCATCAGCGCGCCGCGATGAAGACAACGACCGTACAAGACCGAAACCTGGTCGTCGTAGCGTATGATCACCAAGTCGACGTCGGCGACTCAGGCCGTAGGTGGGCTGGCGATCTTCGAGGGCGCTCCAGCGGGCAACCGAGACTTTATGCTGCGTTCGAACTTGGGTTACGGGCATGACGCATGTCACCACGCTTTGCGTGCGTCGCGCAAGGGCCGTACGCGCTCGCTCAGCATTCGTTAGGGTCGTCCTTTCAGCTGCGCACTCGCAGTGGGTGGTTGATCACGGGTTCGTGCTCTACCGGGCAATGCTCCGGGTCAGCGGCCATCGAGGCATACCTCGCCGCCAACGGTGCCGCCGATAGACCGTGGGCGACCACGCTGAACAATACAGTCAGCATGACTACTTGAAACACCAGGTTCTCATGCGGGAGGTCGGCGCGGGCGAGCACCAGAATTCCGAAGAGGATCGACGCCAGCCCCCGAGGTCCAAACCATCCCAGAAACAACACTGTGGGCCGCCGCAATCCGGTGCCCGCCATCGCGATTGCGACCGGCACCATCCGAATCGCCGTCAAGCTGAGCGCGCCGTACGCTACGGTTTTCCAAGACGCCGTTTCGAGAGCTGGAACGGCGAAGCCCGTCCCGAAGGCGAGAAACACGAGCAACATCAGTAGCTGCCCTTCGGCTTCGAGGAAGTCGTACAGCCACTCGCAGCGCCCTCGCGTCCACTGGCCCAGCATCATCCCCGCCACGAAAGCCGCGATAAAGCCGTTGCCCCCGACCTGATCGGCAACAGCAAAAGCCAACAGCGCGAGCGAGAGACCCGCAAGCCGTTCGAACGGCGGTTGCATCCACCCCTTGTCGCTCGACCACTTCAAGAGCTTGAAGCCGATCCACGCCACGACGATGCCGGCAATCGGCCCGAGCGTGACCTGGAGCGCGGCAAACTGGGCCCACGCCGACGCGGACCGGCTCCCCCCCCATCCCCATGCTTGCCATCGCCGCGAGCACCAACACCGCGGGAAGCGCGATACCGTCGTTGAGGCCGCTCTCGACATTGAGCGCCTGGCGAATCCGCACGGGAATCCCGGTGTTACTGACCACCGCTTGTCCAAGAGCCGCGTCAGTCGGCGCCAACACTGTACCGAGCACGGCAGCCTCGAGCCACTCGAGCTCGGGAAAAAGCAGTTTGGCGACCACGGTTCCGAGCGCGATGGTCAGCGGCAAACCGATCGCCAGCAATCGTACCGGCAGCCCGAGCTCTTGGCGGAGCGCGGACAAGTCAATGCGCGCCGCGTCCCCGAAGAGAACCAGGATCAGGGTGAGCTCGGCCAACACATGCATCACCCCGTGCTCGATGTTGAGTTGCAGCCAATCGAGCCCCCAAGGACCAAACACGACACCGAGGAGCACGAACACCAGCGGCGGCGTCAGTGGCGATTGCGCCAGGCGCTTCGAGATCAGCCCGAATCCAAACACGAAGCAGGCGACCAGGATGAACGTGGTCGTGTCCATTGCTCAGATGAGAAGCACGTCGGCGAGGATCTCGACGGTCACCGGGCCATCGTGAGCGAGCGCCTGCGAAAACGCATCCTCGAGTTGGTCGGCCGCGTTCACGCGGATCCCCCAAGCACCGCAGAGCTCCGCGTACTCCGCGAAGCTCGGGTTGTGAAGCGAGGTCTCCCACACGTCGTAGTCTGCGGTGCGTTGCTCTTTGCTGATCTTGCCGAGCTCGCTGTTGTTCAAGAGGATATGGGTGATGTCCATGCCGTACTTCACGGCCGTGGTGTACTCACCCATGTATTGACCCAAAACCGCCGTCACCGGTCACCGCGATCACTTTTCGACCACGAAACTTGGGGTCGTCTTCTTGGGTGGCCGCCCACGCACCCATGGCGGCAGGATAACCAAACCCGATCGAGCCTAGATATCCGCTCATCAGCACGGACTGATGCTTGCACTCGAAATAGCGGCCGAACGAATAGGTGTTGTTCCCCACGTCGACCGCGATGATCGCGTCTTCGGGGGCGGTCTTCGTCAGGGCTTCGAAAATCGCCGCGGAATGCACGCCTTTGCCTTCGGTCTCGGACAGCCGGCGCACTTTCTCTTCGCGCCAGATCTTCCAACGCTCCGCCACTTGGCTTCGCTGGTCCACCGCGGATGTCTTCCCTAACCGCTCTCGCAGGATTCGCGCCGTCACGCCGATCTCGCCCCACACCGGAACCGTCACTGAATGGAAGCGACCGAGCGTCATCGGATCGTAGTCGACTTGGATGATCGGCTTGTACGACGTGATCCCGGTATGGTTGCTGAAGCTCGCGCCGAGAACGATCAGAAGGTCGGCTTCGTTCATGAACCAGCTCGCCACCGGCGTACCGCTACGCCCCAGCACACCGCAGCCGAGCGGATGATCATCGGGGATGAGTCCCTTGCCCTTGAACGTCGTGAGCACGGGGCTACCGAGGTGCTCCGCAAGCTCGATCACCGAGTCCATCGCGAAACGCGCGCCGTGACCCACGATGATGACCGGTCGCTTTGCGCCACGAATCTTGGTGAGCGCGTCGTCGAGCGCGCTCTCTGGTGGGGTGATCTCCCGCGCGGTGAGCCGGCCCGCTGGTGACCCGGGCTTGGTGTCGGGGGCCTCGACGAGCTGCACGTCATCGGGAAACACCATGTGCGAAACCCCACGCTCCACAATGGCGTGCTTGCATGCGAGACTCGTGATCTCCGGGAAGTTCGAGCTCTTGGCCGCGACGACACTGTACGTCGCGACCCCACCGAACGCGGCGGCGAGATCGACCTCTTGGAAGGCCCCTCGTCCAATGAGATCAGTCGGCACCTGACCGGTCAACGCGAGCACCGGAGCCCGATCGACGTGCGCGTCCCAGAGCCCGGTCAGCAGGTTGGTCGCCCCCGGCCCCGCGATCGAAAAACACGCAGCCGGTCGGCCGGTGAGCTTCCCGTAGGCCGATGCCGCAAATGCCCCGGCACCTTCGTGGCGAATCCCGAAATACCCGAGGGCGCCGCTCCTGGTTTGGCGGCGAATCGCGTCCGCAAAGCCGAGATTCGAATGCCCGACCATCCCCCAAATCCATTTTACGTCCCAATTGATCAGGGTCTCGACCATCACGTCGCTCGATGTGCGCACGTGGGTCTGCTCTTCGGCGAATGCGACGTAGATCCCGTCTTCGCGTGCCTCGACCGGGAAGGTATCGACCCCGTCGTCGAATCCGCCCGGTGGCTTGCCGGTGAGCGGATGAAAATCCCAGCCGTGCCACGGACAACGCAACAAACCTTCTTCGATCGACCCTTCCCCGAGCGGCCCTCCCTGATGGGGGCACTTGTTATCGAGGGCGGCGAACTCTCCTTCGAAATGGGTCATGCAGAGCGTGAGGTGCCTGCAGGTCACGGCCTTTACACGGCCCTCGGGCAACTCATCCGGTTCGAGGACCTTGAGCCAGGTGGTCTTTTCGGTGGTCATGACGCGAAGGCGGCATCGTTTCACGATCCGCCCACGGATGTAAAGGACGTCCCAAGCGGTCGGGCGTTACAGGCTGCTGGCTAGCCGCTCGACGACGTCGAGGTCTTCGGCGTCGCCTTGGACGTACCCTTCGATGTCTTCTTCGCGGAGACGAATTTCGCCGACGTTCTCGGGGCAGAAGCCTTGCTTGCCCTCGTAGAATGCCCTGATCTTATCCATGTCGGCTCTGATGTCGCCAGTCATCCGGATCATCGGGCCGATGCCGCCGACCTTCTTCCCGAAATCCAGATATGAGAGACATACCGGGACGTCAGCGCCTCGAGCGATGTGATAGAAGCCCGACTTCCAGTACTCGACGTGCCCACGTGTGCCCTCGGCCGGGACCATCAAAACCAGTGACGACTCGTTCTCGAAGTGCTCGATCATCTGCTCGACGACACCGGCGGTGCGGTGCCGGACGATTGGCATGCCGCCCATCCACCGGAAGAACGGGCCAAACCGCCCCTCGAACAGAGTGTGCTTGCCCATCCAGCGCACGGGGATGTCGTACACAAAGGCCATCGCGAACATGAACGGCATGTCCCAGTTCGACGTGTGCGGCGCAGCGATGATGACGTACCGTTGCTCCGACGGCCGCTCGCCATCCATCTTCCAACCGGCGCCCCAAAGAAACGCCTCGCCTAACCATCGCTTGAACATTGCGGATGCCGGAAGACCGACTTCTTCCTGTGTAAGCTACTTCCGCCCGAACGGCACCGAGGAGGGCCTCAAATGACAGAAGTTTTACAATCGGTTGTGATGTAACGTGCAGGAAAGTCTGGGGTATGATCGGAGAAGCCCGAGGAGGTTGCCATGAAGCTCTACACGAACTTGTTCTCTCCCAACGCGCGCAAAGTCCACGCCGTGGCCCAGGAGCTAGGCATCGAGCTCGAGACCCAGACCGTCGATCTCCGGGCTGGCGAACAGCACACGCCCGAGTACTTCGCCCTCAACCCGAACGGCAAAGTGCCCACGCTCGTCGACGGGGACACGATCCTCTGGGAGTCCAACGCGATCCTCTGTTACCTCGGCGGAAAGTCCGACACCGATCTATGGCCGAAGTCCGCAAAGCGGTATGAGATCCTGCGCTGGATGTTCTGGGACTCGAATCATTTCAGCCAAGCGATCGGCAAGATCATCGGTCAGAAGATCTTCAACCGTGACAATCCCGATCAAGCCGTCATCGACCAAGGGATCAAAGACTTCCGCAAGTACGCCGCAGTCCTCGACGGTGCCCTACACGGCGCCCACCACATCACCGGCGACACGCTGACCTTGGCCGACTTCTGCGTCGGCGTCAGCTTGGGCTACGCGCAGATCTGCGAGCTCCCACTCGACGAGTTCCAACACGTGAAGAGATGGTGGGAAGCACTGATCGACACCCCGTCAGGACAAACCCTACTGCCCCCGAGTCACTGACACTGGGACTACATCTACCAAGATCCCGTTCAGCTGCGCCATTCCCGAGAAGTACTCCAACTGCTCGGGGCCATCGGCAGCCAATAGATTCACATTCGCGCCGTTGGTCTTACTCGCAACGCTCAGGCCGTCGGCGTCTTGGTGGCCCCAGCCGTGGGGAAGCGCCACTGCGCCGACCATCATCTCATCGGTAAGCTCTACCGGTAGCCGGACCGAGGCGACGCTGCTTCGCACTTCGACCATCTCCCCAGATTGCACCCCGACCTTTTCGCCGTCTTGCGGGTGCATGTACAGATAGTTGGTCGAACGTCGGCCCTCGACGAAACGCGGGTGATTGTGAAGCCAACTATTGTGGCTGTGCTGTTCGCGTTTGCTGATCAGCTTGAGCTTGTCGCGCTGCCTGAGCTCTCGATCGAACGACGGCTCGAGTTTCCCGGCGGCCTCGACGAATTCCGTCGGCGCGAGATCGACCAGCCCGTCCTCTGTAACCACGCGCTTGCCGAGGAAGTCGTTGCCTTTATGGGGCTCGAGCAATCGTCCGTGCGGGTCTTTCCGAAGGCTCCGGAGAGAGCCAAGACGAAACGCGCGCGCCATCAAACCGAGAAATCGCTCCGGCGTGAGCTCGAGATACTTGCCCACGAGCGGTACCTTGCCGAGCTCCATCCACGTACTGAAAAACCCTTGCACCATTCGTGAGCCGAAGAGGTTCGCGCCACATGCGCGCGCGAGCTGGAGCAGGATCATCGTTTCATCGCGCTGCTCGTCTTCGACGGGTACCACCGCATCGGTGAACTGGGCGTACGGCACAGGCTGCATCCCCATCAACGAGTGGAACACGAACGGCAAGTCGGCCCGCTGCAGGGCGCTCGTACCGGGCAGAATGTAGTGCGCGAGATTCGCCGTCTCGTTTCGAAAGATGTCGATGCTCACGATGAGCTCGAGCGTCTTCAAGGCTTGCTCGAGGCGCCCGTTACTGTTCGGAACGGTCAACAATGGATTGCCCGCGACGACGAATAGCGCGCGAATCTGTCCCTGCCCCGGCGTGAGAATTTCGTCTGCCATGATTCCGGCTGGGAACGTGTCGGCAACCGAAGGGAGCTGCCCGATGCGCGACAGGTCTTTACGAAGCGTGTGGCCGCCCTTGCGCGCGTGCTTTGGGAAGTCCTTGATGAAGCCGTGACCGACCAGCGTTCCGCCCAGTCGATCGAGGTTCCCCGTGATCGCGTTGATCGATTCTTGAATCCAGAACGCAAGGGTCCCGTGGCTGCCCTGATTGACCCCGGTCGAAAGGAAGAGCGCTGAGCCGTCGGACTCGAGATAGGTGTCGACCATCGAATGAAGCGCATCCGCTGAAATACCCGTGATCTTCGCCGTCCGCTCTGGCGGCCACCGCTCGGCGAGCTTTCGGAGTATGTCGAGGCCTTTCATGGTTTGGTGCACTCGCGCGTGGTCGATCGCATCACGCTTCACGACTTCATGGAGGAAGCTCAGCAAGAAATAGATGTCGGTGTCCGGTCGAATGAAAACCTGCGTCCCCAACTGTTTCGCGGTTTCGGTGCGCCGTGGATTCACGAAGAAGACGCGCCCTCCCCGCTGCTCGATGGCGCGAAGCCTCCGAATTGGATCCGGGAGCTGCATGAAGCTCGACCGTGAGACGGCTGGGTTCGAGCCGAGCATGATCAAACATTGCATCCGATCGATGTCGGGAAACGGCTGGATGAAGGGGAAACCGTACAGGCGTTGAGCGCCGGCGAACTTGTTATTGCAGTCTTGCGACCCCGTCTGAAACAGGTTCTTCGACCCGAGCCCGGTCATGAACGCCGCGGTCAGGATCGGTGGCAGCAAGCTGAAGCTGATCGGGTTTCCGAGGTACGCGGAAATCGAGTCGCCGCCGTGGTCTTTGACGAGCTTGCGCACCTTGGCGCCGATTTCCTCGAGCGCTTGCTCCCAGGTGATCTCTTCGAACCGGTTTCCCACCCGCTTCAACGGAAACCGCAAGCGATCCGGCGAGTGATGAACTTCGTGGTATCGGAGCCCCTTGATGCACGCGTAGCCCTTGCTGGCCACGTGGTCCTTGTCAGGCTCGAGCGAAACGATGCGGTCGCCTTCAACGGTTGCGGTGAGGCCGCACGTCGGTTCGCAGATACGGCAAAACGTGTGCTGAATACGAGTAGTCACGGGTGCCGGGCTGCCGGAATAGCGATTAAAAGCTTTCTAGGAGCAGCTTGAGCGAGTCGTGTGTCGTGAAGATCCCGATGATCTTCACGCCGTCGACCACGACCACCGAACCATATTTGTGCTCGAGCATCTGCTTCAGGACGTCGATGAGCGAGGTTTTCTGCGAGACGGTATAGGCTTCTTGGGTCATCGCCTCTTCGACCGTGGTCGCGTCCGGGTTCACCTCGTTGAGGCCGGCAATCATGCCGAGGTCTCGATCGCTGACGATGCCGTTGAGTTCCCCACCGTGCAGCACAGGCAGGTGGCGGATACCATACTTTTGCATCATTTCCTGGGCGAACGTGATCGTTTGCTCGCTCCCCACGGTGTGTGGGAGAGGAGTCATGTATTCGGCGATCGGCGCGTTCTGGTCCATGCGCCGAGCTGTACCACGTTCGGCCGATCCCGCCACGATCAGACTCACCGGGACGAGGGGTGTGGTGGACGCGGATCCTGCGCACAATGGGCTCACCGGCGAAGAAGCTGCGCCCAGGGACCCCAAAGAATGCCGGCGGAAGGCCAGCGGGCGTTGGCACATTCGATGCACCGCTGGTAGACCTCCAAACCTCTCAAGGAGAAGATCATGAGCGCCGAAGAAGCAGACAAGTCACTAAAGCAAGACATCGAAGACACCCGGGCCGACCTAAAGCGTATGGCTGACGAAATTAAGGTGAAGCTGCACCTGGCCGGCATGGACGCCAAGGATGCGTGGAACGAGATCCAGCCGCGTCTCGAAGACTTCGAGAAGCGTTTCGACGCGAAGGCCGACGACGTGGGCGAGGAGCTCAAGGCGTTGGGAGGCGAGATCAAGCAGCGCTTGCTCAACATCAAGAAGAAGCTCACCTAAGGCTGAAGTCACGTCGCGCGACGATAGGTGAGCGTGTAGCTGATTCGCCCCGGCAGGTATTCGCTTTCGATCCGCGTGCGGATCGAGACGGATCCGTCCGCGTGGAATTGGAACTGGAGGTAGCGAGTACCCCGATCCCCCTCGAGAGTTTGATGGAGGTCGTGGCCTTGGATGTGCGCACTTCCTCGATCACCGGCGGTTTCGACGTACAGATACGCGCCGTTGTACGAGGCCAACGAAGCTTGGGCCTGCACCCCGGCCGCGATCAGCACACAAACGAACCCCAACCGCCGCACCCCTGCTGTACGGCGAAGGCAAGCGATGATTACGTCCCTACGGGTTTGTCGCGCACGATGAAGACACTGCACGGTGCGTTGCGCACGATACTCTCGGCGACGCTGCCGAGTAGTTGACGGAGCATTCCCGTCCGGCCGTGAGAACCAACCACGATCAGGCTGGCATGGGTTCTTTTGGCGACCTCGCAAATCGCGTCGGCTGGATGCGCACTCGGAATGGCGTCGTACTGCACGTCGGTGTCCGATAGCTCGCTGAAGTACTTGTAGCGCGCTTGTTTCAGCTCACTCATGGAGTCCTCGTACCAAAGCTTACTGTCCCACTCGGTGGCCCGATGCGCAGGGCCCTTTCGCGCGCCGCATACGTGGATCAGAAACACGCGCGTATCGTCACGCTTGGCGATATTCGCCCCGCGCCGCAGAGCCCCTTCGGAGCAAGCCGAGAAATCCGTACAAACAAGAACAAGCGGTTTCACGTCCACCCAACCCAGCAACTACCATGCCAAAAAGGGGACACGCTACCCCCTTATTACCGCCCTGATTTCAGCCACTTGCGAGGCACACCGCGACAACCGAGGCGCTCTTTGCGTTGTCGCGGTGTGCCTCGCAAGTGGCTGAAATTACATCGTCTGCGGGGAGGCAGCGTGTCCCCAATTTTGCTGGACAGGCGTTACCTGTGCGGGGGGGAGGTGGTGATGTCCGTTTTTGGCTAGTTTATTAAGTACTTGTAATTGCTACGGGTTTTGCTATTTGGCGGGTCTGCTAACTTGACACTGTTTACTGTCATAGTTATAGATGGGACAATAGGAGGTGTAGCATGAGTACGGAATTTCTATTGATCACGCTTGTTGCTTGGGCGGCCGTCGCGGCGGCGGCGATTCTGCCTGGCTTCCTCTTGAGCCGGGTGGCTCGCGATTGGCACGAAGCCCACGCATAATCCCGGATCGGGGGGTCCAGCAGTGACCCGCCTTGCACGATGACCGAGCAAGACGAGGACACATACAGCATCGACGAGCTCGCCGCCCTCACGGGCGTGCCTAGCCGGACGATTCGCTTTTATCAGAGCAAGTGTGCGCTCCTCCCCCCGGTGCGGCGCGGGCGGAAGGCCTACTATGGAGACGCCCACGTCGAGCGGTTGGAACTGATCGCCAGATTGCAGGACCGAGGGCTTCAGATTCGAGCCATTCGGAACCTGCTGGACCAGCTCGATGCCGGCCACACCTCAATGGAGGACTGGTTGGGCTTCGAAGCCGAGCTTCGTACGCCCTGGAGCGAAGATGTGCCCGAGCTCTTGAGCGAGACGCAGATCCAGGAACGCCTCGAGGACCGACCTCCGGGCTTGCTCGCTGCGCTGCTCAGGGCTGGCCTCGTCGAACGAGAAGCGAACCAGTATCTCGTCCGAAGTCCCGCGCTCTTGAACATGACCCTCACCTTGGAGCGCAACGGCATCGACATCGAAACGGCTCAGGAGGCCACAGCGATCCTATCCGGGCACTTGTCGAAAGCGGCCAAGGAGTTGAGCCTCTACTTTAACGAGCACCTGCACGAGCGATTCGCCGAGGGCTCGGCTGAGCTTCTCAGCGCGTTGAAGCCCGTTGCCCTCGATGCCGCCTCGGTAGTGTTCGCGCGGGAGATCCAACAAGCCCTCGAGCAGATGCTTCACGAAGGACGTCTTGCCCCCGTGGGCACTCGATCGCCCGACTCTGACAAGACTGAAAAGAACAAGGGCAAGTCATAGGTCACGACATGTCGAGGAGCACCTTGCCCGTGCGGCCGGATCTGCCCGCGTGTCCGAGCGCCTCGTGAATGGCGTCGAGGCGATAGACTTGTTCTACCGGGGTATCGAGGACGCCTTGCTGAATCAACTTGGCAGTTTTCCGAACGAGCCCGATGCGCTGTAGCAACGAACGATCGGCCAAGAACTCGGGCAAGTAGAAGCCCGAAATACTGGTCATCGGCATCATGAAGTCACGCGGAGGCAGCGACAGCGGCTGCCCACTCAAAGTCCCGTAGCAGACCATGCGCCCCCTTGGCTGCAGGCACCGCAACGCGTCCGATCCCGTTGGCCCGCCCACACAGTCCAAGACGAACGACACGCCGCCTGGCATGATCCGATGAACCGCTTCGAGCAGGTTGTCGTCTTCGAGCGCCACCACGTCCTTGGAGCCGCTCTGCCGAAGGCGCTCCGCCCCTGCTCGACTGCGCACCACATCGATCACGCGAAACCGATCGGCCCGCGCGAGGTTGCGAACCATCCCTGCGAGCGCCGATCCCGCCGCCGTTTGCAGCAGCACTGCCCCTTCGGGCACCTTCAACACGTGGCGTACCAACGCGAGTGCCGTCAATGGATTCACGAAAAACGAACACGCCTGCTCGTCTTTGAGTCCGCGAGGGACCGCAAAAGCGCGCTGTGCGTCGATCAGCGTTTGCTCCTGCCAGGTGCCATTCGGTGGCCCGCTCACGACGGCGACGCGCTTGCCGACCAACCGCTTCCCGAGAAACCCTGCGCCGGCTTCTTCGACGACCCCGACGCCTTCGACGCCAAGGGAGTACGGCGGCCACGGAAACGGAGGGTTCCCGTGTCGGTCCGTCGGTCGCTCCGCGCCCTGATTCCAGATCAGACGCGCGAACCCACTTTGATATGTCCCTTCGATGTAGTAGAAGTCCGTCGGATTGACCGGCGCCATCCGCATGCGCACCCGCACCTCGCCAGGACCCGGCTTGGGCGTGTCAACGTCGCGAAGCTCGACCTTCGTAGGGTCATCCGTAAACGATTCGATCCATACCGATTTCATGAAGGCTCCCTTGCTCACGCGTCCTTCGGACCACTCAACCCGCTTGGCATCTTGAACGGCCAGTTCGAGGCAACCGTACCCCCGTCGACCTCCAAGACTTTTCCGGTCACCCAACTCGCGGCAGGCGATAGAAGGTATAGCGCCGCCGCGCCGATGTCCTCGACGGTGCCAAGCCGACCCATCGGCGTGAGATCCATGATCTGTTGGGCGAGCGCCTTGTCTGCAGTCACCATCGCGAGCGCGTCGGTTTCCGTCGCTCGACCGCGATGGCGTTGACCCGGACGTGGGGCGCCCATTCGTGCGCAAGCATGCGACTCATGTGCGACATCGCCGCTTTGGCGGTCGCGTAAGCCACGAACCCGTCCACGACCAAATGGGAAACACCGGACGAGATGTTCACGATCGCGCCATGACCACGCTCTGCCATGGAGGGCGCCAACATTCGAGACAAGTGAAGCGCCGTCGTCACATTGAAGTTGAACGACTTGTTGAATTCGTCGTCGGTACACTGAAGCGCGGGCCCCGGCAGGGTCCCCCCGACGTTGTTCACCAAGAAGTCGACCCCACCAAACTCCTCGAGCGCCCGCTCTACGAGCCGGTCGAGCTGCTCGGGCACGAGAGCGTCGGTCGGCACCACCAAAGCCCGGCGGCCGGCTTTCTCGACGATGCTCGCCACCTCTTGGAGTGTGTTCTCCCGCCTCGCCGCCAGCACCACGTCGGCCCCGGCTTCCGCCAGCGCAATCGCGATCCCGCGGCCAATCCCCCGACCCGCGCCGGTGATGACGGCCACGCGATCGGTCACTCTAAAACGGTCCAAAATCATAGAATGGCTTCCCCGGCGGGTAATCTCGGGCATCGGATGCCATTCCGCAACCACCGAAATCGCAATCTCGCAAAACCGGTGGAACCGAGACGCGAAGCACGATAGATGCCTTCCTTGGACCGGAAGATCGCCGCGTTTTTCGACCTCGACCGCACCCTCCTCGGAGTGAACAGCGGCACGCTATGGGCGAAAGCACGAGCTGCTCAGTGGCAACATCTCGCCGAAAGCAGTTTGGACGCGTCGCCGTGTGGAACGTCCTCTACCACCTGGCGCTCATCGACATCGAGACGGCATTCAAGGAGGCCGTCGCGCACTATCGCGGGCAGCGCTACGAAGACCTCGAATACGAAACCAAACGCTGGTTCCTTCGTGAGGTCGCGCATCATCTACGACCCGGGGCGAGTCGGGCGCTCGACCGGCACCGCGAGCAACGGCACGAGCTCGTTCTGTTAACGAGCACGACGGCGTTTGCCGCGCGGGCCGCGCGTGACACTTGGGGTCTCGATGACTTCCTCGCCAACGACTTTCCCACCGACGCCGAGGGCAAGCTCGATGGCACGTTCGTGTCGCCCCTGTGCTACGGACCGGGCAAGGTCGAGAGAGCCAGGGCCTGGGCCGCCGAGCGCGAAATCGACCTCACCGACTGCTACTTCTACAGCGACTCGCTCACCGATTTCCCCATGTTGGACGCGGTCGGAAACCCACGTGTCATCGCCCCGGACCCCCGCCTGCGCCGAGCCGCCAAGAAGCGGCACTGGCCGATTTTGGAATGGTGATGATATAACTACTTGCCTTGCCCAACGTCCTTGATAAGGTGCCGCACCCAAGTGGGAATTACTCTTTTTTGGAGGGGCGTATGTACAAAGCAAGCTGGGTACTGATGCTGTCCGTTGGCCTGATGCTGACGGCGGGTTGTAAGAAGGACGAGCTACGGGCCAAAGACGCCCGAATCGCGGAGCTCGAATCACAGGGCCAGGCGACCGGAACGTCGCTCGTCCAGTGCAAGAAGGACCGCGAAAACCTCAACAAGCTCGTGAAGGGCTACACTGGCGAGATCAACGCCATGGAGGCTGCGCTCGCCGAAGCCGCCGCACGCGAAGCACGGGCCGCCAAGCGCCTCGAGGAATACAACTCGATGCTGAGGCAGCTCAAGGCGATGATCGACGCCGGCAAGCTGAAGGTGCGCATCGTCCGCAACAAGATGGTCATCGAGCTTCCGGAGGCGGTGTTGTTCGCGAGCGGAAGCGCCAAGCTCAAGCAAGAAGGCGTCAAGGTGCTCGCAGAGCTAGGGGACCCGTGCTCGCCAGCCTCAAGGGGCGTAGCTTCCAGTCCGGTGGCCACACTGACAACAAGTCCATCAAGACCAAGCGCTTCCCCTCGAACTGGGAGCTGTCTGGCGCCCGGGGGATCGGTGTCACCAAGCTCTTGATCGAGTACGGCCTCCCGGCCGATCGGATCTCGGCAGCCGCCTACGCGGACACCCAGCCGGTCGCGTCGAACGACACCAAGGAAGGCCGCGCGCAGAACCGCCGCATCGAAATCGCCCTCCAACCCAACCTAGACGAGCTCCCCGACCTCTCCTCCATCGAGGACAAAGAATAGTCTAGAGGGGCCCTCTCCCCATCCCCATCCCGATCTTCGTCCTCGTGGTCGTGGTCGTGTCGAGAGGACGACCACGACACGATACGACACGGGGTAGGCGCGGCTAGGGGTCTGGCTGCTTTGCAGCCGCTTCCACCTCCGCCAATAGGCTCTTGCTGTAAATTCGGCCGGTAAGGCGGTCCCGAGTTTCCTTGGCTGCCTTGTCCCATTCGGCGCGGTACGGCTCGGTATCGGTGACCTTGATCCCGCGGCGTATCATCACCTGATAGGCCTCGGCATCGTCCTTGCGGACCACCTTGTCGAGCGCATGGGCGGCCCGCTTGGCGGTCCTCAGGAGAGTTTCCTGGTCCTCTCGGGAGAGTTGATCGAACTTCTCCTTCTTCACGATCGAGGCGCCGACGATGATGCCGAAGCTGTCCTTCGACATGTACTTGAGCTTCGTAAACCACTGGAGCGCCACGGCCCCGATCGCTGAGACCGGCACGACGTCGATCATCTTCGTCTGTAAGCCTGGGTAGACTTCCCCAATGCCCAACCGAACGGGATTCGCACCGACCACCTTCAGGAATTCGAGGAAGATCGGATCGTCCTTCCACGCCCACGGCCGATGTGCCTTCAAGTCTGCCGGTCTGAGAATGGGGGCGGTCGACATGATCCGCCCCTTCCCTGCGTCGGACCACGCCAGCAACACGAACCCCGCATCCTCGAACATCTTGCCGAACCGCGCGTCCATGGTCTCGCGGACGCGCGCGAGCTGCTCGTAGGTCTCGATCACCCCCGGCGCGGACATCACCAAGACCGGCCGCACGACGATCCCAAGCCCCACGGTGGTCATCCCGGCCGAGTCGATCTGCCCCGCCCGCATCTTGCGGATCACATCGCGCTCATCGCCCTGGCTACCACCCGCATAAAAACGAAACTCGGCTCGCCCCTCGGTTTCCTTTTCGAACGACCTGCCCCACGCCTTGAGAATCTTGCCAAAGGAAGACTGCGATGGCGCCAAGGTCGCGTAGCGAATCACTATCTTTGGCTCGGCACCAACCTTCGCGGCAGGCGCTCCACCCACCCCAAAACAAGCGATCGCCAACACCCAAGGGATCCAAGCTTTCATCAATTCATTCACCTTCTACTCCAGCAGGTCGTCACGTAGTTGTTCGAGCTCCTCGGCCCTGCACCCCAATCCGTCGACCAGAAACGACTCCACATCTCCGTGAAGCGCTCGGATCTCCGTGTGGGCAGCTTCGAGGCTCGCGGCTTTGACGTACAATAGCCCCTCGATCTTCGAAAGCTCGATCTCTTCGTCTTTTTTGCCGCCTGCGAACTCGCGGATCATCCCGAGCATCTTGTCGTTTTCTTTCCGTCGGAAGTGATTCGACAACAGATAGTCCTCCACCACCGTCTCCCACGGCACCCCAAGCGCCGAGAGGACCATCGCGGCCCCAAACCCCGCGCGGTCCTTCCCTTGCGTGCAGTGAAACACGAGCGGCCGGTTTGCCGGATCGATCAGCGCTCGCAGCAGCCCGCCAAACTGCGCACTGAAGTCCCTAACCAACACCCGATTGACCCGCTCCAACAAATCCGACGGCAACCGCGAGAAGTCGCCCTCGAGGAACATCGGAATCAGCTTGGAGAACATATCGCTCGACGCGATCGGCAACGGCAGCACCCGCACCCCCGGAGGCATGCGACTTTCGCCACGCGCGGACACTTCTTGGGGTGAACGCAAGTCGACGACGGTTTTGATCCCGAGCTCACCGAGTTTGCCGATGTCGCTCTCGGTAAGCTGGCTGAGCTCCCCAGACCGATAAACCGACCCCCACCGTACCCGCCGTCCATCTTTGCCTTGATACCCGCCCAGGTCCCGGAAATTCGGCTGTCCGGACAGTGGAATGTGGCGATTCATGAACCCCCTGTATGGCCTCTCCGTAGGGCCTGCGTGGAGAAGCGAAACAGCCGCGGGTCGAACGAGAATGGATCTCGTCCTTTTTCTGACAGCTCGGCGCTTCGAGAGTGCGCGGGATTCAGAACAAGATTGTGTTCGCTTGGCACGATCGCGGATGGCACTTTGAGGGCCAACGTCTTGTTGGCCCTCAGCCACTCCTGGCCCACTTGCACGAGGGCTTTTTGTGCCGCGCGGCTCCGCCAGTTCTTGGGCAACTGCCTCGTCGGGAAGACTTCAATTGCGTCATCGGGGACATCGATGGCCAAAGCGATGCGATCGCGCGGCAGCTGTGCCGCCTCGAGGTGGACCAAATTCTCGAGCACGGCCAACGACAGGTGCTCGGAGGTGTAGATCGCGGGCGTTCCCGGCGCGTTCCAACGCCCGCCATAAAGACGCGCCCCTTCTCCGCTGAAGGCGGTATCGATGTGCCTCTTGGAACACAAGCGGTAGACCCACACTAGGTGTAAACCCCGTACTCGATGCGGCCAAGGAGCGTTCGCACCTGCTCTTCACCCACTTCGGTGTCGAGAACATCGAGCGGCGATTGTCCCTCGAGTGCGCGGTTGCTGCCGAGCATCCAACCCACGGCAACCTCACGATCATCGAACACGTCCGTCGCGCGAGCCACCATCCGCACAAGTCGGTAGAGTCGGTCCGATTGCGCGAGCGACAAAGGCTCCCCTTCCTTGGCCTTCCGGTGCCATGTTCGGAGCGGAAGGGCTACCAAGCGAAGCACCGCGCTCAACGGAATGTTGGTGTTGTCGGCTACCGCCGCCAGCGTGGCGGGTCGAAAACCTTGACGGATCAGCGAAACCAAGACATCTGGCGTCCGCTTCCGCGTCTTGAGTGTTTTGGCCCCACCAAGTAGCCTGAACGCTTCTTGATGGAGATCTTGTGTTGTGGCCTCAGCTTGTGCCATGTGACGCTATGATATGGCCATATGGCAGCTGTGTCAAGCTGCGGCATTGTTTGACTACGCGACTTGCTCAGGCGCCGGCGGTCGAATCGTCTCGCGGTTGCCTTGAAAGTAAGCAGGGCTCGCGGTGTCGTCGCGGTTGGCCGCCGCCCAGAGACACATCGCCGCATAGGCTCGCCAAGGCCTCCACCGTTCGGCGCGCGCTTCGAGCTCGATGGCGCCAAGCGTCGTCCCATCTACAGACGCTGCAGCACGTAGCTGCTGGTCGTTGGTCGGAAATGCGTCGGGCTCACGGTAGACCCGCATCGCGATGTAGTCCGCGGTCGTCGCGCCCGACACCCGGAATTGCATGCAGCCCACGCAGGGTTTCGTCCAAAGACGGCGAGCCATCAAGCCGAAGCACGCCTTCATGAACGGCCTTCGCCAGCGCTTGAATCGACTTGCTGCGACGTTTCGGAACACCCACCGCCTGGAGGTGCGCCGTGCTCAGCGCATATGGGCGTCGGGAAGACATGAGTCAGCCCGTCTTGCGACGTTGCGATCTCCTTGCCGTACTTCTCGGTGATCCGTTGCGCGAACTCGGCAAGCTCCTCGGCCCTGATGTGCTGGCCGAGCAGCGTCATCACAGCGGTCTCGAAGTGATCGAAGGCACCGAGGACGCGAAGCCCCGGTGTCGCCTGCATGCACGCGTCGAGCAGCGGGTCGCCCTGCCAGGTGTTCCGTGATGACGCCCACATCGGCTTCGACATCGAACAAGCGGCGCACTCCCCGACACCACGTCTAGCAAATACGAGTTCAGCGAGTGACTCACCCGCACACGAAGCGCCGACTCGGCTTCGTCGAAGGATACACAGACCTCGCCGACAGCCTGCTTGAATCGGGCGGTCCGATAGTATTGTCCATCGATCACCTTCTCGATGCCCGGGAGTCGCCGACCCTTCGAGTGAAGCAAGGAGCGCATCCCACGCAAACGGGCGTCGCACCGGAATCTCGAGCTCCAAACCGACGGCGCCCGGAGCGGGCCCCCTTCGAAGCGCAGTCGGAGGGCACCCGTACACCTCGTTCATCACCGCGTTGAACCGACGAATGCTTCCAAACCCGGCCGCTTCGGCGATGTGCGTCATCGAAAGACCGGTCGTCTCGATCAACCGACGCGCAAAGTCGGCGCGTCGCATCCGGGCTACTTGAATGGGCGACGTACCCAGGTGCTTGCGGAACAAACGTCGAAGTTGCCGTGCACCGATCCCCAATCGTTCGCAGAGTGCATCGATGTTGGTACGGTCGAGCACACCATCTGCGATCAAACGAAGCGCGCGCGATACCGTCGCCGACGTGCCATTCCACGCGGGCGTGCCGGGCATTGCGTCAGGCCTGCATTTGCGACACGAACGAAAACCCGCCGCCTCTGCCTCAGCAGGGGTCTCGAAAAAAACGACGTTCTCGGAAGCCGGCTTTTTCGCGGAACAGCTCGGCTTACAATAGATGCCAGTCGTCTTGACGCCTGCGACGAAGCGTCCATCGAACCGAACATCTTTTC
>PVMK01120986.1_pt1 | contig 24228 bp, 26 predicted proteins | sample 1853481 | NCBI WGS metagenome assembly PVMK01 (sample SAMN08533507, study PRJNA380276) | Marine sediment metagenome, whole genome shotgun sequencing project. | reverse complement strand
GGCACTTGACCGGGCAGGTGCAAGGAAAGTAAATAAGGGCTGGGAAGGAGCGCTTGGTGCCATAGAAATAGCCAAGCTATTTTCAGAGATCAAATCTTAAGAATATGTGAAGTGATCATCTGGTATTTTATCTTCTGGGTTGGATACCAGATGATCATATAGATAAAGTACAATATAGTAATTATTTCTCTAATGTACTGCAAACTTTATTAAGGTTCGAGTCTCCTATGGGCTACCATTTAATATATTTACATATCAGAAACCATTATTAAATCTTCTTTATTTTATTAATTCCTTAGCAAGGGTGTTTAAAGCTTTAATATCTTCTTTATCTAATTTGTCAGTATCAACACCAACAAAGATTTCATTTACAATATCTAGTAATAAATCATAATCCGATAACGGCTTCCCAATCAGAAACTCTTGGAGTAGTTCACTGTGGTGATATGTTTTTACTGTATAGTTGCCACCAGGTAAGTCTACTATAAGATTCGGGTGATTATATGGTAGGTTAGTTTCAAATACTAAATTATCTTGCATATCATATATCTTTACAAAGTTATTATCTGCATACAGATACCAGAATATAAACTGGAAATTATTATCCTCGTTTATCCATACTTGCCAACATGTCATTGGCATTGTACGCACCTTGGTTTCTTCAACTTCTTCTGTAACTTCGCCACTTTCTGTTGTTGGAAAACTTGTGGAAAATGAAGTATACATGTCATCACCAGATCCATTATTTGTGAGGTTAGTCTGTCCCGTGCCGTCTGAATTCATTATATAGATCTCACCATTTCCATCACGACCAGAACCAAAGGCTATTTTTGTTCCATCACTTGAGAAAGAAGGAGCAAAATCATGAGCAATAGTATTATTCGAAAGGTTTATCTGCCCAGTGCCATCGGAGTTCATAATATAGATCTCTTGAACTCCATCACGCCTGGTAGTAAAAGCTATTTTGGTTCCATCAGGTGAGAAGGAAGGAAGATTATCTTCAGCTGAATTGTCTGTAAGGCGAGTCTGTCCTGTGCCGTCTGAGTTCATTGCATAGACATCCCTGTTTAGATTACGGTATGAGGTAAAGGCAATTTTGGTTCCATCAGCCGATATAGAAGGATCAGAGTCTGTAGCGGCATTGTTTGAAAGATTGGTCTGTCCCGAGCCGTCTGAGTTCATAATATAGATCTCCCCATTTCCATCGCGGTAAGAAGTAAAGACTATTTTGGATCCATCTGCTGATATGTAGGGCTCACTGTCACTAACTGAATTACTTGTAAGGCGGGTCTGTCCTGAGCCGTCTGAGTTCATTATATAGATATCCCAGTTTCCATCACGGTTGGAATCAAAGGCTATTTTGGATCCATCTGCTGATATAGAGGGATCCCGGTCATCAGCCGAATTGTTTGTAAGCCTTGTCTGTCCTGAGCCGTCTGAGTTCATAATATAGATATCCCAGTTTCCATCACGGTTGGAATCAAAGGCTATTTTGGATCCATCAGCATAAGCAGTGGATGGACCGATTAATAAGATGCTAAGAAATATCACAACTATTAATATAGATAATAATATGGGTTTACGAGTCATCTTATCCTCCTCTTTTATTAGAAAACATTAATTTTATAATACATATATAATATTAATGAATCAATAAAATAGTGAAAAAATTTTAAAAATCAGATAGTTTTATAGATTTTTCAAAACCTCTTATACTATCAAAGTGAAATGTTAAAAAGTTATATTTGAAAGTTATTTAAGTAAACTTCAACTTATTTAATAGCAATATATTATTCCTAATGTGGTTCCAACTAACTTTCGTGTGGGCTACCAAAAATTCTCTTAAATTCCTTTAACTCTTTCAATATCTGGTTCCAAATCAGTAAACGATGGGCTACCACTGGTTCCTAATACAAGAACTTCCTTCTTTGATTTATCTTTAGGAATTTTGGTTGCTAAACAGCACACAACTTAATACAACTTAGTGATAATTATATTTCATTTGACTACCACGATCAATTAAGATCAAAACGGTCTGCATTCATCACCTTATTCCAAGCTATAATAAAATCCTGAATAAACTTTTGTTGAGCATCGTCACTTGCATAAACCTCTGCGATGGCCCGAAGCTCAGAATTAGAACCGAAGATCAAGTCGGCGCGTGTACCGACCCATTTGAGTTTTCCTGTTTTATGATCTCTCCCTTCGAAGGTGTCACTGTTTTCAGAAGTAGCTTTCCATTTGGTGTCCATATTGAGTAGATTTACAAAGAAGTCATTGGTCAGGCTTTCTGGATTCTTAGTAAACACACCATGCTGTGACTTATTGTAGTTAGCATTTAATACCCGCATACCACCAACCAGAACCGTCATTTCAGGAGCTGTAAGCCCCAATAGTTGTGCCCGATCAACCAGCATTTCTTCAGCAGAAACAGCATATTTAGCCTGACTATAGTTACGGAATCCATCTGCTTTCGGTTCAAGGACTGAGAATGAAACTACATCGGTTTGTTCTTGTAAAGCATCTGTACGACCTGGTGTAAAAGAAACCATCAAATCAAAACCAGCATTTTTAATTGCTTTCTCAACACCTGCACATCCAGCCAGGACGATTAGATCAGCAAGGGATACCCTTTTTTTTCCTGACTGTGAACTACTGAAAGCTTTTTGAATTTTTTCAAGGACCTGCAGGACAGTTTGCAACTGTGCTGGTTGGTTTACTTCCCAGTCCTTCTGGGGTGCCATACGGATGCGAGCTCCATTTGCCCCACCCCGCTTATCGGATCCGCGGAACGTTGATGCTGATGCCCAAGCTGTATAGATCAGTTGAGAAACGGCCAAACCTGAGTCAAGAATTCTACTCTTAAGATCTGCAATATTCCCTTCATCAATCAGTTCATGATCGACTGGAGGTATCGGGTCTTGCCAGATCAACTCCTCAGCCGGAACATTCGGACCCAGATAGCGGGAAACAGGACCCATGTCGCGGTGAGTCAGCTTGAACCATGCACGGGCAAAAGCATCAGCAAACTCCGCTGGGTTCTCCTGAAAACGTTTGGCTATCGGACTATAAATAGGATCCATCCTCAAGGCAAGATCGGCCGTAGTCATTACAGGCGCGTGACTTTTTGAAGAATCGTGGGCATCGGGAACAAGATCTACAGCAGCAGGATCAGTTGGAACCCATTGCCAGGCGCCAGCCGGACTCTTAACGAGATCCCAATCGTACTTAAACAGAGTGTCTAAATAACTATTGTCCCAATTGGTTGGTGTGGGAGTCCAGGCACCTTCAATGCCGCTTGAGATCGTATCACTGCCTTTACCGGTACCCATACTATTTTTCCAGCCAAGTCCCTGTTCTTCGATATTAGCAGCTTCAGGCTCCGGACCTACGTGAGTCGCACTACCTGCACCGTGACATTTACCAAATGTATGACCTCCAGCGACCAGAGCAACAGTCTCTTCATCGTTCATAGCCATACGGGCAAAAGTCTCTCGAATATCTTTTCCAGAAGCGACTGCGCTGGGTTGACCGTTCGGTCCTTCTGGATTTACATAAATCAGACCCATCTGAACAGCAGCAAGGGGATTTTCAAGTTCCCTATCACCAGAATAGCGCTTATCACCTAGCCACTCACCTTCAGCACCCCAGTAAATATCTTCTTCAGGTTCCCAGACATCTACACGACCGCCAGCAAAACCGAAAGTTTTAAAACCCATTGACTCCAAAGCACAATTACCAGCAAGAATCATAAGGTCGGCCCAGGAAATCATTTTACCGTATTTCTGCTTGATAGGCCAAAGCAGGCGGCGTGCTTTATCAAGGTTTACATTATCCGGCCAGCTGTTTAGAGGAGCAAAGCGCTGAGTACCCGATCCTGCACCACCACGACCGTCTCCCATTCGGTATGTGCCAGCGCTGTGCCACGCCATACGGATAAATAATGGCCCGTAATGTCCGTAGTCAGCAGGCCACCAATCCTGTGAATCGGTCATTAATGCATATAAATCTTTTTTCAGTGCTTCAAAATCTAGCTTCTTAAATTCTTCAGCATAATTGAATACTTTACCCATTGGATTTCGCATAGCTGGATTCTGATGAAGCTTCTTTAGGTTCAACTGGTTTGGCCACCAATCCCGATTAGTCGTGCCTTCACTAAAATTCTTATGACCAGTCGCTCCTGTTACTGGACATTTTCTTTCTTCACTCATAAACTAAACCTCCTCTGGTATTTCTAGGGGATTTGTTTTGTAATATTTTTATAATTATACAATTTTTACTGAATTTATGCTTTTTATAAGTCTATGACAAGTATAAAAAAATATGAAGAATAACCGAACAATAATTAAAGATTTATTTGAATTTTCATTTTTAAGTTTTTCCATTGGAGATTATCAGTCTACCATTGTTTACTCTTCACATGTTTAAGGAAATTATTCATTTCTTCCAATAAGGTGTTCGAAATTAAAATACTGTGGGCTACCAGCTTGAAATAAATTATAAACTTAAAATTTTATATTTATATTATTATGTTCTTGTTATAATTTTCTAAATTAAATTCTTAAAAAGTATTCTAAAAAAGGAGGTAACAGGTGGATAATGTAAAAAGGTTTAAGGGGCGAAAAAAGAAAGAATTTGGTGATTTAAACTTTACAATATATTTTGAATCTGACTTTATAACTTCTGGAATTGCATTTATTCCTGCAGGTGGTAAGGGCGAACTTGATAAGGGCCATCAAGAAGCAGAAGAGGTATTTACAGTGAGTAGTGGAAGAATTGTAGTATCCTTTCCCAATACTGGTGACAGATTTGAACTTGGTTATGGGGATGCTGTACTTATACCTGTTGGAATTCCTCACATGGTTGAAAATCATGGCAATGAAGACGCCGTGTTTATGTTTTCCTTAGCTCCCAAATTATAAATTCATTTGAAACTTAATTCTAAAGGTTCTTGCTATGGGGCCTTCGGTCTACCAAAAATATGTTTGATATAACACATTTAAAATACTTAATACTAATTATTTAAAAACTTTGTCTCCTATTTTTTTAATTTCTTTAAGCGAAGCTGTTAAAAAATCAGCCATTTTTGGTTCAAGTCCTTCAGTAGGTTTTGTCTCCAGCCATATGTCTGCTATAAGTTTCGCTTTGTATGTTGATAATATCATTCCACCCATTGTCAATATATTTGAATTATTAGCAGCCTTAGACATCTTTGCAGCAAATCAGATTCTACAACTGAAGCAGATATACCTTTAAATTTATTTGCTACAATCGAAACTCCCATTCCGGTACCACAAAACAATATCCCTCTTTCTACTTCTCCGTCTTGTATCTTTTTAGCAGCAGTTTCTCCAACCACATAATAGTCCATTTCTTTTTTTTCATCATGCATTCCAATGTCAACTACTTCATAGCCTTTTTTCTCTAAATGTTCTTTTACAGAATTTTTTAATTCAAAACCCCATGGATCTGCTCCCATTAATATTTTATCCATTTCACCCTCCTTACAAGTTTTATCAATGAAATTAAGTTTAATTGTTTCTTTATTGTTTTTAAAGGATAATCTTGATCCTAAAAGTTCTTGCTATGGGCACCTTTGGGCTACCTATAGTGTCACCAGTTATTACTAATATTCATCCTTCATATTTTCCATATTTATATGCTGCCTCAAGCATTGCAATAACATTTTCCGGGACAATATCTGCCATGATATTGTGCTCTGGAGCAAATATAAGTCCCCCATCTTCACCAAGTATTGCCATCTTCCTTTTAACATCCTCTTCAACGTCTTTGGGAGTTCCAAGAGGCAGAACTCTTTTAACATCACAGCAGCCGCCCCAGAAAATTATATCTTTCCCAAACTCTTTTTTAAGTTTTTCTGGTTCCATATCTACGGCTGTTGTCTGTATTGGGTTAAGGATATCAAAATTAGCTTCAATAAGATCAGGTATCAATTTATATATTGAACCGCAGCAGTGAAGAAAAGTCTTGGTATTGCTGTTCTCATGTACAAAATCATTTGCTTTTTTGTGGCTATCTCTAAATAGTTCTCTATAGATTTCAGGAGAGATAAGAGGTCCGCCCGTCCATCCAAGATCATCACCAAACTCTATGGAATCTACATAATTTCCTACACCTTTTAGGATCTTATCTAAAAATATTATATTATTCTCAGTCAACTTATCTACAAGCCTTTTTGTGCCCTTTTTGTCTGCTACTACATCCATAAGTCCTTTTTCCATACCTCTTATAAAGGTTAGAGGTTCAAATAATCCGCATCCTACCACAAGCATTATAGATAGATCAGTTGTCTCATGAAGTTCTTTTATTCCATCACAAAACAGTTTGTACTGATCATCATTAAATATATTTAGATTCCAAGGCGGTTGAGATGATACAACCCAGCTATAATCCAAAAGATCTTCGTCTTTAAAATCCTGAGGTATTGCATCTAGCTCACCATAAGGCCAGAAGACCTGATCTACATAAAGGGAGGTCTTTGGTTGTTTTCCTAAAACTTTTGTATAATCTTTATTATATAGATTAACTGTGCCATCTGTTTCCCTTTTTATGGGTACATATTTAGGAATTAGGCACTTTGAACCGTCGTTTAGCGTCCATTGCCTCCAGTCGTCATCTAATTTTAGGAAGTTTTGGCCGGCATCTATCACATCTATATGAAATTTGTCTCTTATTTCCTTTTCTACCCAGGCAAGCTGCATTACATTTCTGAACTGCTTGGCAAGGTTACCATTTATGCCAAGTTTTGCCCTTAACTTATTGTATGCTATTGTCATTACTCCTGATGCTGATTGAGACCCAAAGTCTATCGGGACCCTGTCCGGAATCTTACCATCAAGGACTGCTCTTACTCTTTCTCTAGGTGTCATAAATTAATCTCCAGTCTTTTGATTTACAAAATACATAGATATTTCTCATAACATCGTTTCCTAGTTACAATGAAATCTCCAAGGGCTCATCTGACTCAAATACGATTGCATCGTTTTGATAAGTGAATGGAGGCAAAAGACACCAGCCAATAACGTCATTATTATTTATTGGAAATTGCCCATAATGCCATATTTTTCTTTTAATCCTTACCCAGTTAAATTTTGGCAGAATATAAGCATCAAACTTTGAAAGGTCTGGTTCCTTACCAGGAAGTCCTGCAAAAAATACAATGTTATCAGTGAATCCTCCAATTATTTCTTCCGTGTAATCGTGATACTCCATAACATGTTCAATCATGGTCCTCTTTTGTACTATAATTGTACTAAGACCTATCAGAGTTCCTGCAGAAAAACAGAATGTTAAAGAATCTGGATAGAATAGTTCACTTTTTTTGTCTCCAAGTTCAGTTGTTTTAATATTATAAGGGTCTAGAGTAGTACCATATTTTGAGAAATCTTCTTCATTTATCATTTTTGCTTTTAATTTCATAACTTACCCTCTCTTTAATTATTTATATAAAATTCTTAGATACTTCTTATAAGCACCATCCTAATTCTTGTTATCCACTAGATTATAATTTGTGATCTTATTTTTATTTTAACTTTAATAATTCAATAATATGAATTAACTTTTATTTTAAATCTTTGAATGAAGAAAAGAAACTATTTATCTCTTCCATTATTGTGTTTGAAATTTGTTACTTGAGGCTATCAAAAACTCTTTTAAATTCCTTTAACTCTTTCAATATCTGGTTCCAAACCAGTAAACGATGGTCTTCCATTCTTTGACAATATTATATTAAAACTCAAGAAGATTATCATTCAAAAATCTATTTATAATCTTTTTCTGTTTCTTCGACATTTTTGCATTCAGATCTTTCAATTTTCTGGATTCCAAATCAGAAGATTTTATATTTTCTAATAAGTTCTCTATTCCCAGGTAGTCTTTATCTGCTTTATTTTTTCTTTGATTATTTATTATAATTTTTTGTAATAAATATGCTTGAGGAGTAGGCACAGTTATCCTAATATTTTTTATTTTGATAATTGTAATATTTCTTAATATCATTCATTTAAGTATTCCCCAAAGCTTCTAAATCTTTATCTATTTCCCTTATTAATTTTATATATTTCTTTCGTTTTTTTATTTTTAATTCCATCTCTTTCATCTCATCGCTGCCGCCCTTTAAATAATCTGTTTTTACTTTTTCCCCTTCTCTGTAAACTAGGTATGGATATTTTTTATTTCCCCTATTTTTGAATACAATACTACCCTTTGGTAAATCCATAATTTTTGAATTATAGAATTTCTTCATCCTTAATAGTCTATCTTTTTCCTCTTTAAACATTTCTTTTAAAACTGCCATTAATTATTATTATCCTTTATTATTTTTTAATATTGCCCTACATATTCTATTATTTTGCTAATTGTAGGACAAGTAATAAGTTAATAGACATTGCCCTACATTTTACTATATTATACCATCATGTAGGGCAATTTAAAAGTATAAGCTACAAACTACTATTTTAGATAAAGAACCCACAATAAATGCTAACTTCTATATTTAGCATACAATTCATCAAGGGTATTTCTGGTATTTTGATAGGATCAGTTTCCATTCAATCGCTTTAGACAACTGGTCTGAGCTTGAAGACATCCCTTTCGTAAACTGATTGAATTGTATTACGTGACGTAATATGATGTTTTTATCTTAAAAATAAGCAGTTGTTGCTAAAGATAGGATAATAATCACTATAAGTTGAAAGGAGCATCATATGAAAACCATAAAGGACAAACAGATTTTGGTTGCCGCAGATTTTGCTGGCTTCCCATTGAAAGAAGTCGTAGTAGAACATATCAAAAAAAAGGGTTGGACTGTAACAGATATTGGTGTTAAGTCTGAAGATGAAGAAAATCCGGAAATGTTTCATAGAATTGGACTGAAGACTGGTGCGAAAATCTCAGAAGGTGAATTTGAGAGGGCTTTAATATTTTGCGGAACCGGAATGGGAATCCATATTGCTGCCAGCAAATGTCCAGGGGTTTTCGCAGGCGTTGTTGAGAGTGTACCAGCCGCTTTACGGGCAATAACAGGAAATAATGTAAACGTACTGGCAATGGGAGCTTTCTATGTGGCGCCCCAAATGGGTAAAGACATAGTTGATGCCTATCTGGGCCACAATCTCGGAGATGGATATGAATGGTGGCCCAATTTTTATGAGTTTCATGAATTGGCATGTGATGAGCTCAACAATTTCGACTATGAGAAATTCAAAGCAAACGGATTTGAGGTTGAAAAACTGGGGGATTATCCATTAGAACTTAAAGAGAATCCTAATACAATATAATAAAAATACAATGGGCTGCCATTATTATCCTTTGCTATTCTTTAATATTGCCCTACAATTACTGACTTCTTTTTTGTAGTCTGCCTTTACTAGATGAAATTAAAGCTGGACCTTAATGCTCCTGGAAATAATAAGACCCCTGTTAAAAGGGATCTTATTATAATTGAATTTCTATCTAATAAACAAAATTCCAAGCTGATCGATTTACTGTAAAACTAACCGGGTACCTCATATTTAATATGTAATACTATATTACTGATCACAAACCTGTAATAGTCCCAAACACCACCAGCATTTATTCCACTTAGACTAATTTTTAGCTGGAACCGGTTATTATTCGCATTTACCGCAGCTTGAAGTTCTGCTTCCAATTCAGCACTGGTAAAGTCAAAGTCAGTCATGGCAGCTGTAGCAGGAAAGACTTTTACAAAATCACCACCGGCTGCCTGGTCTGCAAGTTCTAAAGTTTCACCATAGTCGTATACTCTAACATGTACCTCTGGCATCAGTTCCGGATGACCGGAGATATGGTCAACTGGCATAGATAAAGAAACATCTTTTATGGTTACATCATCCAAAACACTTATACTGTTTATATTAAAATATAAATAGGTTTTGATTTGTTTATCATTAGTCCAGTCCCCAACATATGTATGGATCTGTCCAGGAAATGCATTATGATTAACAATTATATAGCCACTTTTAAGTATATGGGCTCCTATATCTACATCTGTTTCTATAGGATCAGGCTCAGGTAGCGGACATCCCCAGTTAAGAACAATAGAAGCTGTAGAAGAACCCTCAGAATTTGTGGCAGTAGCTGTTAGAGTATAGGTATCACCAGGATTATTAAGATTTACCTGGGCTTTTTTGTTACCAAAGGCACCTCCACTATCATCTTTACTAAAACTGACAGAAGGGCTGCCGGTAACTGTAGCCTCTATCCTATAGTAGCATATAGTTCCTTCAAGAGTGGGGCCTTGATAAATCGCCAAACTGATAGTGGGAGCCTCTACATCAGCGTCGGCATCAGCGTCATCATCGGCATCAGCATCAGCGTCGGCATCAGCGTCATCATCGGCATCAGCATCAGCGTCATCAGCGTCGGCATCAGCGTCATCATCGGCATCAGCATCAGCGTCGGCATCGTCTTCCGCTGTTTCTTCATCCGGAACATCTTCACCGCACTCGCCTTCAAGAGTAATGGAAACAGTAGCGGTACCTGCAGCATTTTTAGCTGTTGCAGTTAGTGTATAGGAATCACCCACTTCCACACCCACTTCCACTCTGTCGGAACTAAGCAGTTTGACATTGTCATCATCATTAAACTTAATTTCAGATTCAGGCATTCCTGTTGCTACAGCTTCTACCCTGAAGTAACACATATTATCAGACTCTGAATACTCAGGACCATCATATATCTCAAGCTCTAAAGTCGGAGCTTCCCCCGGAGCCAGACATGTTGCAGATAAACCGATCAGGGAGATAGCCAGAACTGTCGCAAGAATGATAAAAAACTTTCTTCTTTGCATAATCACCTCACTGGTATTATTTATAAGTAAGCTTTGTAATATTATATCCTAATATCAGGATAGGTTGAATATTAATATTAGTAAATGAAACTGGAATGAACCCCAACAATTAAACTTCATAACTAATAAGGCCTTATTATCTATATGATAAACTTCTTAAATGTACCCCTGCAAGAGAATAACCTATAGCATATGGGAACAAACCTGGATATTTTACGGAAACCCACAATAATAATAACCAAAAATATTTTCTCCCGCTGCTTTTAATACCCACCAGCCATATGGATCCGAATAAAGCCCTGAGTTGGAATTTCTGTATTTTTATCCGGAAAACCTTCTTTCTTGGGGGTTTGAACTGCCTCAGGAAAGTTTTTATTCGTTCATTATAATCCCTGGGATGATATATTGTTTCCAGTATCCTTTTATATCCGCTAAACAATGTTTTAATTTCCATTCTTGGTATGAAATTCAAGGTAGAGGTCAATGTATTATCTCCGGATGATTCTTTTATGATCCTGTTTGTTTCTGAGAGCCTCTTGTATAGCTTTGTTTGCGGGATAGCCGTTAGCAGGCCTACCATTGCAGTTACAATACCGCTTTTCTGTATAAAATCTATCTGCTTCTGGAAGATTGCAGGTGTATCGCTGTCAAAACCTACAATAAAGCCCCCCTGGACCTCAAGTCCAAAACTCTGGAGTTTTTTTACTGAACTAATAAGATCCCTGTTCTGGTTGTGGTATTTGCTGCATTCTACAAGGCTTTCTTCATCAGGAGTTTCGATTCCTACAAAAACAGTTGTAAAACCTGCATTAACCATAAGCTTCATCAGTTCATCATCATCGGAAAGATTAATTGATACCTGGGTATTGAAAATAAATGGATACCTTTTAGTTTTTTGCCACTGTATTACGGCAGGCAGGATTTCTTTTTTTAATTTAGATCTATTTCCAATAAGATTATCATCTACAAAAAACAATTCTCCGCGCCATCCAATATTGTAGAGTAAATCAAGTTCAGCAATAACCTGGCCCTTCGTTTTAGTCCTCGGTACTCTGCCGTTTAATATTACCACATCGCAGAATTCACAGTTTAGTGGACAACCCCGCGAATACTGGAGACACATGGAATGGTAGTTAAATATATTAATCAGTTTCCAGTCTGGTACAGGCGTGCATGAGAGATCAGGAAAATCTGTACTCTGATAAACTTTTTTCAATGTATTTTGTTCAACATCTTTTATAAAATCATTGATCGTATGTTCCCCTTCTCCTAAAAACAAGTGATCCACCAGGGTAAACTCTGCGATCGCTGCTTGCAAATAAGGGGCCTCCGGCGACTACCGGTTTATTTGCTTGTTTTACTCTTTCAATGATTTTAAGAGCTGATTCTTTTTGAACGATCATTCCACTGATAAAAACATAATCAGCCCAGGCTATATCTGAATTATTTAGTTTGTCCGTATTGGTGTCGACCAGTCTTTTATTCCAATGTTTGGGAAGCATTGATGATATTGTTAAAAGTCCAAGAGGGGGATAAGCAGCTTTCCTGCCCAAAATTTTCATTACATATTCAAAACTCCAGAAAGTTTTTAAATATTCAGGATAAACAAGTAATATGTTTTTAATATCTTTTTCCATAAAATTTTACTCTCTAATTTCTCCTATTCTTAATTGTTAAATAAGGAGGAATACTAGATTTCCTCCAAAAAACTTATACAAATCTCAGTTTATTTCATAGTAGTATATCACTTCTAATCCAGTTCCCGCTAATTTTTATGTGATTCTCCTGATTAATTATCCAGGATCGTTTGAATTTTGTTCTAAAACTTCTATGATTTCCAGTTCCTCTTCAATATCTTTTCAAGAAACCATTGCACTTCACTGATTCCTTTCAGAAAATATTCAGCTCCTGCTTTTCTGCTTTTTTCTTTTCCTACTTTTATATTTACCCCATCCGGATTTGCCCTGAAAAGATACTCATCTGTTATATCATCACCAATACAGATATTTATAGAAGAAAAATTATTCTTAACAAATCTGCTGTTTATGGCCTTAATAGTGTCTCCCTTATTTATTCCTGCTGGTTTTACTTCGATTACCTTCTTCATATAAAGTATTTCAACTGACTTATCCACCTCATATTTTTTTAAATGATCCTTTATGCTTTCAAGGATCATAATTGAGTTTTTAGGACATTTCCTGTAATGAAGAGCGAATGATACTCTCTTGTCTTCAAATATATAACATGGATATTGACTGACTATCCCTGATAATTCTTTTTTTATTTTAATTATTTTAGGTAGGACAGAACTTGCCTTCCCTGAGTGGATCGTATCACTGTTCCCAAATTTCATCTGGAGACCGTGGACACCGGACCAATTTATTCTGGAGATATCAAAATCTTCAAACAGGCCAAGAAGGTCTTCCATGCTTCTTCCGGATACAATGGTAGTGGTGATGTCCGGATCATCTGTCAGGGCTGATATTATTTTCTTTATCCTCTTTGAGGGCCTGGCATCTCCGGGCTCTCTCCTAAAACCTGAGAGGGTCCCGTCATAATCCAGAAAAAGAAAGATCTTCCTGAATGTCTTGATATCATTTATTAATTCAATTATATGATCTTTAACATGCTTGATTGTATAAGCCTTTGCAGTCAGGAAATATCATTATAATAGTTCAGGAATTTACCTACCCATGCATAAATATCATTTTTCCTTATAATATCCCTCAGTCCGGACATCATTTTTTTTCTTGTAGCACTATGCATGTTCAGGGCTTTGCGGAGACTATCGGCGACTTCCTCGATATCGTATGGATTGACCATAATGGAATATTCCTCCAGTTCTTCTGCCGCTCCAGCAAATTCGCTTAGGATCAGTACTCCATCTTCATCCACTTTGCAGCTTGCATACTCCTTGCCTATCAGGTTCATTCCGTCCCGCAGGGGAGTGACCAGACATATATCAGAGGATTTATAGAGCGCTGCCAGTTTTTGCTGGGGAAGCGCTTTATATAGATAATTAATTGGAGACCAGATCTCATCCGCAAATCTTCCATTTATGCTTCCTACAAGTTCATCTATCTCCCTTTTAAGATCTACATATTCTTTTATTTTGGTCCGGCTGGGTACAGATATCTGCAGGAAGACCACTTTCTTTCGATATTCGGGATATTTTTCAAAGAACCTGCAAATAGCCAAGAGCCTCTCTTTTATCCCTTTAGTATAATCAAGTCTTTCTACACTTATGACCACTTTTGCATCATTACCTAAACTTCTTATGCTTTTAAGATATCTGTCTGTTTTCTTATTTTTTGCCATATTGTTAAAATGGTCAAAATCTATGCTTATAGGGAATCCTCCCACTTCAATCTTCCTGTTTTTATAAAAAACTGTTTTATTCTTAAAATCCACATCCAGATCCAGTATTTTTTTACAACACTCGAGGAAATTAAAGGAATCCCTCGATGTCTGAAAACCGATAAAGTCACTACCCATAAGACCTCTTAATATTTCCTTATCCCATGGCAGCACCCTGAAAGCTTCAAAATTGGGAAAAGGGATATGCAGGAAAAACAATATTTTTAGATCTTTTTTTGACCTGTTCCTGAGGGCCTCGGGAGTCAAACATAATTGATAGTCATGGATCCATATCAATTCCTTTTCTGAAGCTTCCTCAAGAATACTATTTGCAAACCGGTTATTTATTTTTATATATGACTCATAAAAATCAGTATTGAAATGGCTCTGGGAAATAAATCCATGAAAGAGCGGCCACAATGACCTATTGGAAAATCCATGATAATAATTTTTGATCTCATTTGCAGATAGGTTAACAAATTTAAGATTATAACCGACTTTATCACAATCTTTTCCGACTTCTAATTTATCCTTGAAATCCTTATTATATCCTGTATAACCGTTCCAGCCGATCCAGAGTCCTCCCCTGCTGCAAAGTATCGGGTCAAGAGCGGTGACGAGCCCTCCCACGCTTTTCTTATATTTGATCTTATCCTTACTCTTGATCACATTGTAGGGGACCCTATTTGATACTAATATGATTTTTTCTTCACTGGATTCCATCGCCCTCTTAATATTGATCGTATTATATATATTATTATATTTTAGGGTATTTATTACAAATCACGCCAATATTGTAAATTGAGGGCAATATAAATTAGATTTGTTTTTGAATATTATCTTTATTTATCTCTGGTTTTTACAGCAGTTCCGTAAACCAATATCTCTGCTGCACCACTCATGACCATGGATGTCATAAACCTTACATTTATTACAGCGTCTGCATCCATTTCCTTGGCCTTATCAATCATTCTTTTTAAAGCTATCTCTCTTGCTTCGGTAAACATCTCCGTATATTCCTTTATTTCCCCACCGACTATTTGTCTAAACCCGGCCACTATATCTTTACCAATATGTTTTGCCTGAATAACATTTCCTTTTACCAGGTCCATGACTTCTACTATTTCTTTGTTTGCAATAAAATCTGTGCTGGTTACTTTCATGGTCTTAAATCCTTTTCATCTATTTCATTTTTAAATTTTTTATTATCTTTAACTCTTTCTAGAATTAAAAAGATTATTAGAATGGCTGCACCTGCTCCCATCAGTACAATACCTACTCTCAAACCCCAGAACAATAAGTCTTCATTCACCCAAAAAATTGGTAATATAGAGGATATTATTGTAAGTATTATGCCTAAAATAAATACTGAAACACCAACTATTGTGACTTTTTTCATCTAGACCCTGTTTTTTCTGCTAGCTTTCCTGATTGAACCATGGCGGACTCTTTCAGCCATAAAATGAGGAAAATACAAAGGACTATCAAGCCCACAAAGACCAGCAATGACAACCTGAATGAACCATCTTCACCTTTAAGTAATTCCATACCGTATATAAATACAACTGAGGCCTGCCCTGCCAGGTTTAGAAGTCCATTTGACGTACCTTCCGGCGCAGGATGAGTTATCTCTGCAACATACTGGTAACCTATTGGTGCAAGGCTTATGAGGAAAAAACCAAGGAAAAACATTGAGACCATTAAGAGCCAATACTGGCCTGCAAAGATCACACCGATCATTCCAGGGATGCTCAGGGTCATCCCCAGGAGTATGAAGATCTTGCGTTTCTGGAACCTGTCGGAAAAAACCGGAAGTACGATTGCCCCGACTATCCCTCCCAGCAGCAATAAAGCGCCGAGATTTCCGGCCTGCGAAATTGAAAAGCCTCTTGGTCTTACAATACTTTCAATCCATGTTGAAATACCATTAAATATACCCATCCCGACAAGGAATAATCCTAGCATTATCCATACATCCTTCATCCTGAGCATACTTTTTAATCCGTCGAGCATCAGGGCACGTGTTTCCATTCCAGGCGGGCATGGCGGTGTAGGCGGCGCCTCCCGGGTAAAAATAATAAAAATAATTGCAGTAAATGCAGCTATGCCTCCATAGATAAGAAGCATATTTGCAATTCCAAAACGAAGGAAAAGAACAGGTGAAAGGACCTGGCCTATGGCTATGCCAAGAAAGTTCGCAACAAGGGCCAGTCCCGAGGCAGTTGCACGTTCTTTGATCGGAAACCACTTGGCTGCCACTGTACTGATAGAGTTCATCATAAAAGGTTGGGCCACAGCAATGCCTATTGTGGTTAATAGGACAATCATATAATTAGCTGCAAAAACACCCCTCAGTAGACCAAAAACAGCCATGATGACTACGCCGATACTTACTGATTTACGGTACCCCCATGTATCTATCATCCAGGCGATCGGAATAGATAATGGAATATAGACTATCATGAATATCATGGCCAGGAGCCCGATCCTCAGATCAGTTACTCCGTAGAATTCAGAAGCCGGACCGGTTATAGGTGCAAAACATATCCACATGATCTGGATAGATATGTTTACAAGCATGAATGCAATTAATATCGTCCATCTATATGGGTAGATCTTAAAATTCTTGTCATCCATAGCAGAAGTTTACCATATATGTAAAATAAAACTATTGATTATCTATAAAATTCATTGCCTATATTTATTCAATAATTTAAATAAAGGTTGTAATTATGCCGTAAGAGGTTTAAGGTATTAAAGCTTAAATAAGCCATAAGGATATTTTAATAAAAAAAATCCGGTAATAGTCATTGGTACTCCCCGGTAGGAATAATGTGAGATTTAATTATAATGGAAATTCGTAATGTAGCAATTATTGCCCATGTTGATCATGGGAAGACTACCCTGGTAGATTCTCTGCTTCGGCAGTCTAAGACAAAATTAAGCAAGGATATTGCTTCTACTGACTGTATCATGGACAGCAATGAACTTGAAAGAGAACGCGGTATTACAATTTTTTCAAAAAATGCTTCCATCGTCTGGCGCGGTACAAAGATCAATATTATTGATACTCCGGGCCATGCTGATTTTGGCGGTGAGGTTGAAAGGGTATTAAAAATGGCAGAGGGTTCGCTTCTGCTTGTGGATGCACAGGAAGGACCCATGCCTCAGACACGTTTTGTTTTAAAAAAAGCTCTTGAGCTTAACCATAAGATCATTGTAGTAATAAATAAGATTGATAAACCTAATTCTGATATAAATAAAGCCTTAAATGATACTTTTGACCTTTTTATAAGTCTTGGAGCTGATGAGGAAACTGCAGATTTTCCGGTTCTCTATACATCCTCGAGAATGGGTAAATCAGGGCTGGAACCTCACTTGCATCTGATGCAGGATATCACGCCATTATTTGATGAGATCATCAGCTATATTCCCAAACCTGAGGGTAATACAGACCTGCCGCTGCAGATGCTTATTACTTCACTGAACTGGGATAATTACAAAGGCCGTACCGCTACCGGACGGATCTATAATGGAAAAATTAAAGCTGGCCAGGAAGTCACCAGGATAAGCCGGGAGGGCCAGATGGATAAGCAACGCTTGACTTCACTAATAACATTTCAGGGATTGACACAGATCGAGATCGAAGAAGTCGAGGCCGGGGAAATTGTTTCAATTGCCGGAATACCAGATATTATGATCGGCGAGACAATAGCAGATATTGATTCACCGGTTGCCCTTCCGCTGATCGAGATCGAAGAACCGACTGTTAAAATAAATTTCTCTATCAACTCATCTCCTTTTGCCGGTCAGGAGGGAAAGTTCACGACTTCAAGACAAATAAGGGAAAGGCTCTATAGGGAGCTTGAAAATGATGTTGCATTAAAAGTTGAAGATAATCCTTTGGGCGGGTGGATAGTTTCCGGAAGGGGCGAGTTTCATCTTGCTATCTTTATTGAGAGACTGCGCCGTGAAGGCTATGAACTTCAGATCTCCCAACCGCAGGTTATCACCAAGATCATAGAGGGTAAAAAATTTATACCATATGAAGAAATTTTTATTTCGGTACCGGAACAATATTCAGGTGCAGTAATCCAGAAATTGGGGAGCCGGTATGGTCAAATGAAAAAAATGGAAATGAAAGAAGGTATTGCATACCTTGAATTTATTATACCGACATGCGGCTTATTTGGTTACAGGCGGGAATTTATGACTGATACCAGGGGACACGGTATAATGAATAGTCTTTTCTACCGTTTCCAGGCAGATAATAGTGAACGTAAAAAGCGGGACAGGGGCTCATTGGTTTCATGCGAGAGTGGAACGACACGATTGTACGGCCTTACCAATATTCAGGACAGGGGTACATTATTCTATGGTCCGGGCTCTACCGTATATAAAGGCCAGGTAATCGGACAGAATTCCCGGAAGAAAGATATATGGGTAAATGCCTGCAAGGAAAAGCAATTGTCAAATATGCGCTCCAGGGGTGATGGCAGTGCGGAGCATTTTAATGTTCCAAAAACTATTATACTAGATGATGCTCTTGAATATATTGATGACAGCGAGCTTGTTGAAGTAACTCCGAAATCTGTCCGTATACGTAAAATCGCTTTAAGTGAGCTTGAATCAAAGAGAAGCCAAAAAGCCCTGGTAGAGCAGTAAACCTATTATCCGGGTATTTGTGAAATGATATAGGATACCCCCGGTATAAAATATATTCCAATGATAATAACAGGTGATGCTCCTAAGACTATGCCTGCTATATCAAACTTTCTTCTCTTTGTATTAGACAAGTCCGATTTACTTTTTACCAGGTCAATACTGCCACAGATAATTGCTGCAAGGCTGGGGACGGCAACAAATATGATCATGACCCATATTGTCAAATAAATCCACATTACTGAAAAGCCAACAAAATATCCCAATACTTTAATCTCTGAATCACCAAAGGGATGCATGTTTAAATTACGGGCAAGATACAAGAAAAATAATGACACAAGAGTTATAATGCTATAAGTACCTGAGATCAATCCTGTTAATAGAGATGCGATCGATAGTTTACTCAACATTTCTTTTTTTCCCTACTTTCTATTATTAATAAAAAACCCAAACAACCGTTGGAATTTCACTATCTTAGACCGCATATGCTCTTTTTTAGATTCTATAATAAATATGAAATTCTATCAAGATCTTCTCTAGTTAAATGCTTTATCAGGTCTTGTCATCATGTTTCACAGTTAAAACTACATTCCCCTTCTTCTGCCCTGTTTCGACATAACTGTGAGCTTCGGCAGCCTGTTCCAGCGGATAGCGTCTATCTATAACCGTTTTTATCTTTCCCTCTTCAATAAGTTTTTTTAGGAAAATTAGATCTTCTTTCTTTGAGCTTGCTGCTGCAAATATTACTTTCTTGCTGCTTCTCTTCGACGTCCATAGCCCTCGAATCATCATTGACGGCCTGGGATTAGCTATAAGATAGTGTCCATTTTTATTTAGTGATTTTACACTACCTGAAAACGGGCTCTTGCCTACCACATCAAAAATAACATCATAGGTCTGGCCGCTTTTAGTGAAATCTTCTTCAGTGTAATCAATGACTTTGTCTGCACCAATGGAAACCAGCATATCTAATTTCTCCGCACTATCCACGGCAGTCACCTCAGCCCCAAAGTACCTGGCAAGCTGTACCGCAATGGTACCTATACTTCCACCTGCACCATTGATCAAAACCTTTTGTCCACCCTGGATGTTTGCCTTTCTAAGAAAATGCAATGCTTCAAGCCCCCCAATAGGAACGGCGGCGGCTTCCTCGTAGGTCATATTGGCCGGTTTTATTACCAGCACCCCTTCTTCAAATTTTTCAGGGAGACATTTGTACTCAGCATAAGCACCCATACCAATACCGGGAGTTCCAAAAACCTGGTCACCTTTCCTAAATAATTTTACATCTTTACCTACTGCTTCAATTTCCCCGGCTAACTCCTGTCCTAATATATTTATCCTTGTGGGTCTTATGAGACCTATATATATCCGCATGAGGAGTTTGAGCCAGATCGGGAATTTGGCACTTCGCATTTCGCAATCCCCTGCTGTTACTGTTGCAGCATATATTTTTATCAGTACTTCATTGTCCCTCGGAGCAGGTTTTTCTATCTCTGTCAGCTGCAGAACATCCGGCGGTCCATACTTTGTCCATACAATTGCTTTCATAATATTCCTCCAAGATTATTTTTGATTCGATGATTTTAAGTGTAGTTTACCAAAATGAAGTTTGCAATTGTTTTTTACTGGTTTATTAGTACAGATCAGCTGAGCAGTGTGATCAGGATTATTTTTTGCCCCCATAGATTTTCAACTCGAAACTTGAATTATCGAGCATTGCGGTCACGGAAAAATGAGACAGTAAAAAAGTATCTCATTTTTGAATACATAAAAAAGAGTATTAAGTGAGTGTAGACATAAAGCACACAATGTACTACATTAAACACATGAAGTATCATTCTTGGAATAATGACAAAAATGAGAAGCTTAAAAAGGAGAGAAATATTTCTTTTGAAGATGTTATTTATTATATAGAACACGGAAAATTACTTGCTATATTAAAACATGAGAACCAGAAAAAATATTCTGGACAAAAAATATATGTATTAGAAATAAATAATTATGTCCATCTTGTCCCTTTTATTGAGACAGAAAATGTAATATTTCTAAAAACAATTATTCCAAGCAGAAAAGCTACTAAAAAATATCTGGAGGTAAGAAATGAAAAATAGATTAGATGATGAAGAAAAAGAAATATTAAATGACTATGAAGAAGATGGGTTTGTTGAAATACCTGGCATGGATGCAGAAATAAAAAAACATGTGGAGTATGCTAAAGAAACATTTCTTAAAAATAGAAGAATAAATATACGCATATCTCAAAAGAACCTGGAATCTATCCAGCGAAAGGCACTTGAAGAAGGAATTCCATACCAGACTTTAATATCAAGCCTTATCCATAAATATATAAGTGGAAAATTGGTGGAAAAAGATAAAATTTTGATAAAAAATAAGTAACGGGGGATGCCCCGTTGTTTAGCGATGAGCCGAAGTTGGTCGCTTTGCATGATGCACGGGTGGCTGGGGATAGTAGACGAAGTTCAAACCAGGATTTTACTTATGAATGAGGATATTTTTATACCTCAATTGACCCTTTTTTGATGAGATTTGTTTGAAAATAAAATCAGCATACAGGTCATAATAATATAGCCTGTATGCTGACAATCATGTTTTAGTATCTTCTATCAGTTCTTGGTTTCTGTGGACGAGCTTCATCAACTCTTAATGTTCGTCCATCAAGATCTGTTTCATTTAAAGCCTCTTTTGCTTTCTCTGCTCCATCACTATCTGCCATCTCAACAAATCCAAAACCTTTGTCTCCGATTATGTCTACCTTTATAACCTCTCCATGTTCAGCGAATAATTCCTTAAGCTGCTCCTCTGTAGTGTTGTACTTGAAGTTGCCTACATATAGCTTTTTGCCTTCCATTCTTTCCTCCCTAAAAAATATTACTATTTCCCTATGCTTGACAATATTCTTTATAGAGATATCAGAAGAAGCTTTACTCTTAGCAAAATATCATTAAACGAAAGAGAAAATTGAGTATACTTATTATATATATGTTTGTCAAATATAACATAGTACTTTTTTTGAACTTTTATTCATATAAGGGAAGTTGGTCACTTTGCGTGGTGTACAGGATGGCTGGCCATAGCGGACGAAGTTAGAACCAGGATTATTGGTTCAGATAAGGATATTTTTATACCTGAATTAGCTTTATAGGTTTAGTTATTATCTGCCCCATTACACTACACACTATTTCTTATTGAATGGTAGCCTCTATAAATGACTTCAACATAATTTATTACATTAAATTTATTTAATTTGTAAATATTGTGATCACACTTAAAATAATACCTATAATACTTTATCTACAGGGAGACACTCTACTATGAGATCAAAATTAACAATTTTTCTAATAGCAGTTCTTATTATTATTCCGCTGATAGTTTTGGGATGCAAAACACAGGATACTACCGGACTTGAGGAAAGAATAGCAGAGCTAGAAGGAAAACTTACTGAAGCAGAAACTGAAGTTACCGAAGAAGAAATAACAGAGGTTGAAGAGGAAGTGGTTGAGGAAGAACCCGCAGAAGACACTGCTGATACTGAAGAGATGGAAGAAGAAGACATGGGAGAGGAACCGGATGATGCTGATGCTGATACAGACACTAATACAGATGTAGATGATGCAGATAAAGAGGCTCCTACTATAAGTTTGGCGATCTATGAAGGTCCCGCCCTTGATGGAAGTATATGCTACTATAGAGTAGAAGCTACAGTTACCGGCAGTCCCACTGTTAGTTTTAGTAAAGATGATAGTGGTGGTGCCTGGGGTTCTAAAAAAGTCCAGATCAATATAAATGATCCCACAGATACCTACACTCTTACAGCTACTGCCACCAATTCAGAGGGTTCTGCTACAGATTCCATTGCACTTAGCTGGGGATGTGCAGTACCTGCCCCTGATCCTATAGAAACAGATGTGATTATAGGTATTGATATCAATGAGAGCGGTTTTACAGTTATTGGTGAAGGTACATATTTAGGAGTTCCTTTAGCATACTTAGGGGACTGGGATAATGATAAAAATGTATTGACCTATTTAATATTTGATATTAACAGTATAAGTACTTTGGATGATGTAACCTTAAAAGATGTATCAGTGACCATCCCGGTTGTTGGTAAGGTCAATCAACCAGAGCAGATAAGCACTGAAATAATTGTGCTAGCAGAGGGACAGAACGTAAAGACCCTGTATGCTTCAGCTTCTTTAAATAATCTTAATTTCTCTAGCATTAATTTGAAAAGTGAATTGCAAAAAGCGGTAGATGCAGATAAGCAAAGGTTCGAATTAGTGATTGGCTTTCCCGGTGTATTAGCTAATGGTATGAAGGATTATTACCGCATCCATGTCTTTAGTGCAGCATTACATATTAAATATGAGGTACCCGGATAGTTTTGTCAGGATTATTAGATTTAATAAGAATATTTCTGTGCTGGAGATATTGAGATATCTAAGACAAAGTTGTCTTAAGTGGCTGGCCACTGTGGACGATGTTAAAACCAGGATTTCACTGTCAAGTGAGGATATTTTTATACCTGAATTGTGTATTTCAGTTTAATTACAGCTCTTTCGGTTTTGCGATGACCTCCAACACTTTTAGCGAGAAGAACCTCCTACTGTTGGCAGATTTAATTAAAATCACTGTATCCTCGCCCCGGCCTGTTCCCGCAATGCTCAACACCTTCTCTTTTGAAGGAACAAGGCCTGCATCAGCAGCCATGAGCACAAGCTCAACACACACCTTAGTGCCTTCCCCAAACATCCTCAACACATCTGCTGCAAGACTAACGGAGCAGTATCCATATTTCTTTTTAATGGCATCGTTTATGGTATGAAAAGGCATAGTCCCTGTGAAAACCTTGGCTCCTTTTTCCTCCATCTGGTTTTTGAGATCCTCATCACATTCCTGAACGTTGTCATCTCGAAAACCTGTGGAATGAGTGATAACAACCAGATTGATATTTGAATCCTCAAATACCTCTGCTGCTGCAATTCCGCTTTTGCCGGAAGTTGTTGCAACAACTACATGCGCAATTTTGTTTGCTTGTGCATATTTCTTTGCAATGAGTAACACACCATTTGTATTCAAGTTGTCAGTTTTTTCCATAACATTTAGTATTTTTTACAAGACTTGTAAATTATATCATTTTTAGCTTATATATTGAAAATGTTTGAATTTTGATTCCTTGGCTGGCCCGGGTTGCGAAATTTCGAACCTTTTTTTAAAGAAATTAATAAATTTGAGAGAATTATTAGTAACCATATAAGATAAATGTCTACTTTGAATGGGGATAGTAGGCGAAGTTGAGACCAGGAATTTATTGTTAAATGAGGAAATTTTTATATCCGAATTGATACTTTTGAGGT
>PVMK01122537.1_pt1 | contig 24229 bp, 19 predicted proteins | sample 1853481 | NCBI WGS metagenome assembly PVMK01 (sample SAMN08533507, study PRJNA380276) | Marine sediment metagenome, whole genome shotgun sequencing project. | reverse complement strand
GCATGTGACCGCGTTGCTGGTCGAAATTACCCGACAGGCTTGATTTCTCTTCAAAAATTCCCCTGGCAAGGTCACGACCGTGACGATTGTTCTGTTGCTGGCAACAGTGCCGTCTGTGACCACAAGCGGTTAATACTACCGACTCGTCTCCAGCGCAGGTTCCTGCAATGCTGCCATCTGCTCACGCAATTGCAGGATATGTTCCCCCCAGTAGTTCACAGTATTAAACCACGGGAAATGATGTGGAAAGGCGGGATCATCCCAGCGCCTCGCCAGCCAGGCGCAGTAGTGCAGAATGCGCAGGGTGCGCAATGCTTCGATCAGGCGGAGTTCGCTCGGTCTGAAATCATAAAATTCGTTGTAGCCCTCAACTATTTCTGACAGTTGCGCTGTTTGCCGTGAGCGGTCTCCTGAGAGCATCATCCAGATGTCCTGGATTGCCGGGGCCGTTCGCGCATCGTCAAAATCGACAAAATGAGGTGCTTGATCGCGCCACAGCACATTCCCGGCATGGCAGTCACCATGAGTGCGGATGAATGGCGTGCTGTCAGCATCGGCGAGTAGTTCATCGATTGCCTGCAGCAGGTCATGGGTCAGGATGTCGTAACTGGCCTTATACTCAGGAATGATGAACTTCTCGCTGATCAGGGCAACAGATGCATGACCGAAGGTCGCACAATCGAGTCTCGGACGATGTTCAAAAGCTTTGGTGGCGGCGATCGCGTGTATGCGTCCCAGGGTCCGACCCATAATCAGCAGGTTGTCAAGGTTGTCGAATTCCGGTGCGTGGCCGCCTTGGCGTGGGTAGAGCGCGAAACGAAAACCACCGAAATAGAAGAGACTTTCACCTCGATCATTGACACTTGGAGCGACCACCGGCAGTTCCTGTTCAGCCAGTTCAAAGCAGAACTGATGCTCCTCCAGAATCTGTGCATCGCTCCAGCGTCCTGGCCGATAGAACTTGGCAATCAGTGGTTTATCATCCTCAATGCCGACCTGGTAGACCCGGTTCTCGTAGCTGTTGAGGGCGAAGGTGCGGCAGTCGCAGAGGAAGCCGCAACTCTCGACAGCATCCATGATGAAGCTGGGTGTCAAGGTTCCGAAGGGATGTTTGTTCTGTGGTTCTGTCATGATGATTCCGTGATGATTGGGTCGTGATGATTGGGTTGTGATGTGTCACGGGGTTTTTGTCACGTATCCCTTGTCACGATCCCTTCATCATTCCCTGGATGTCGTCTGCCAGCGAGGCGATATCAGCCTCGGTGGTTGCCCAGAAACCTGGCAGGTACTGGGCAAATCCCGGCGTAATTGTCACTGGCGAACTGGTTTTCCGTCATTATGTTGCTCCCGTTAAAAAACAGCTGTTAGCTTCCAAGGCGTTTCATCTGCATGTTCATCTGCGCCAGAGTCTTTTGCGCCTTGCTGAACATCTCGTCACCGGCAAGAATGCCGACGGAACTGGAGTCAAATTCCTGCTCCAGATAAGTCTGTGCCGCATGAACCAGTTTCTTCTGGTCCATGGCGAGAATGCCGTTACGGAAGGACTGGAGCATTTCGTGGGTCAACCCCTGTTGCTGATGAATGAATTCCCGATACCCCCTGCTTCCTGGTGAAAGAGGGCGGTCGAGTTCGGCAAAAGCGGTCAGAATCGATTGCCTAACCATTTCATCGCTGAATTCTCCCTGGGACATCCACTCAACGGCCTGACGGTAGACATCGAGAGTACGCTCCAGATGCGGGTCGCGGTAGGAGAGCATGGAAAGGAGGCCGCCGTCGGCATTATATCCGGCCATGCCGCCGTACGCGCCACCCTTCTCACGAATCTCGCGATGCAGGAAATCAGCACGCAGCAGCTTGGCCAGCACCATCAGGGCCGGGGCATCGGGATGGGTGTAGGCCACCGTGCGAAATATCCGTGAAACGTAGGCCACCGGGAGATTATAGTGCCAGCCGGTTGCGCTGGCCTGGCTGGTGAAAGTGGGAGATTGATGCTCTGATTTGTTGGAATTGCCTGGAAGTGCGGCAAGCAACCCGGTCAAAGGTGATGCCATGCCCTGCTGGGCGGACTCTTCCGCAGTAATGGCAACTGTTGTGCGGCTTGCAATCAACAGCTTTGCAGCGATCGTTTTAAATGTTTCAGCCAGCTCAGTCAACCCCTGGTCGTCAAGGTTGCCGGCTTGCTGGATAATCTGTACCTGGGTCATGCCACCCCATTCTTCGCGTAAGGCAGCGGTTGGTGTCAGCGATGCGGCTGCGGCTCTCGCCGCAAAGGAATGGCCGGCGCCGGGGATCGAGTTTTCCACGGCTGTTCTGACCTGGCCGATGACAGTACGCAGCCGGTTGAGTTCGGTAAAGTCCGGTGCGGTCAGCATGTCGATCAATATCTCGCAAAGCGTCCCCTGGTTACGATCAAGGGCTTTGCCCTTGAGCTCCAGGATCGGCCTCATAGTGTCAAGATCAAGAGGGCTCTCCAGCAGATTGGTGTCGAGGCGAATGCCGCCGGTGGCTGCCGTGATGCGGCGCGACATGGCCAGGTAATCATGGCCGGCAGCACCGATTTGCGGCAGCAGGGCACAAAAGATCGGCAGGTAAGATCGCAAGGAGCCGGCAAGATCACCGATATCGAATTGCATGGTCAAATAGGTGATACCGTTGGTCGGTTGGGTGAACCAGAAGGTGTTGCATCCTGCGATGTTTTCTGTATGAAAGGGAATGATCTGTTCTTCGACCTCGATGTCGGCCAGCTCCAGAATCGGCAAACAGCTTGTATCCTCCGGAGCTTCCTGACTGAGTTGCAACTCGGTCGCTTTTGACTTGATCTCTGCAATAGCCGCATCATCAAGCGTTTGCCGTGTCTTGAGCAGGTGGTCGGCAAAGGCCTGCTCCTCACGCCGACCGTGCTCGGGATCCGGCTGCAGCAACAGGGTGACCCGGTGCGGGTTGTCAAGCAGGTGACGACGAATCATCTGCGGGAAAAATTCCGGGTCGGCTGTCGCGTTTCTGAGACGTTCAAGGTTCTGACCAATCATCAGCGAGCTGCACGGATCATCGGCGTGCAGCCAGGGGCCGAACAGGCGCATCATCAGGCCGAGGCCGTAAGGATACTGATCACCGGTCACCTCGCGATGTGCAAATTCGTATTGATGCAGGGCTGCATCGATGCGCTCTTGTGGGAAACCATCTTTGGCTACCTGTGCAAGGGTGTCGAGGATTACTTTTTCGATCTCAGGCAGTTTCTCTGGATCTGTCCCTTGCACAGGTAGCCAAAGACGCTTCGATCTCCGGCAACTTCTCCGGGTCTGTACCCTGCAGACCGGTCGCCAGGAAAGTGTCGCGATAGTCGTCGTGATAACCGGTCCCCGGAGAAAGGTTGCGACCCAGCCCTGATTCGATCAGGGCCTGATAGAGTGGAGCGGCCGGGTTGCCAAGCAACAGGTTCGCCAGAATGCCGGTGGCGGCACGTTCAAAGGTGTCTTCAATCGGGCAAGTCAGCCAGGCCATCTGCACCATGCTGCGTTGCTGCAAATCATCGTTGGGGCCGACAGGGAAGGTCTGCGTACTGCGTATCGATTCAGTCAGGCGCTGTTCCAGGGGAATGGCGCTGGCAACCTCCTGTCGTTCGAAACGACTCAGGGCAAGATTGTCGATATTATGCAGGTGTTCCTCGAGGGGCAGGTTGCCGTAGGTGAAAATCCAGCTGTTGCTCGGATGGTAGTAGCTCTTATGAAACGCGCGCAGTTGCTCCCAGGTCAGCTCAGGGATGACAAGTGGTTCTCCGCCGGAGTTCTGGCCGTAACAGGTGGTCGGAAAGAGCGCTGCATTGAGGCGTCGTCCCAGCAAGGATGACGGGTCAGCCATGGCCCCCTTCATTTCATTGAAGACCACCCCCTTGATCATCAGGCTGGCGGGATCATTCGGGTCGGCAAAGTCGAGCCGATGGCCTGCTTGGAGAGAGTGCTGTTCGCGCAGCAAAGGAAAGAAGGTGGCATCGAGATAGATGCCCATCAGGTTGTAGAAATCCTTGCGGTTCATGCTTGCGACAGGGTAGAGGGTCCAGTCGGCAGCCGTCATGGCGTTCATGAAGGTGTTGAGGCTGCGTTTGAGCATGGCAAAAAAAGGATCACGAACCGGATACTTCTGCGAACCACAGAGAACGGTATGCTCCAGAATGTGCGCAACGCCGGTTGAATCAGGCGGCGGAGTGCGGAAACCAATGGCGAAAACGTTGTTCGGGTCGTCGCAGGCCAGATGCAACAGGCGCGCACCGGTCGGTTCATGCTGCAGGGTGACGGCGGTGAGATTCAGTTCCGGAACAGGTTGGTTGTCTTGAACAAGAAAACTGCCAAGCTGCGTGCCTGGCAATGGGGTGTTGTTAGTCATCTGTCGCTCCATGATATGGTTTCATTACGATGATTAATTGTAGCGCATAAGGCCTCGATTCATAGCCGTGTCTGAAAATAAAAGTCCTGTGTCTGAAAATAAAAAACTCTGAAGAACAGAGGGTCTGGATAGTGACATAATCCTCCTTGTAATACCAGCTTCAGTATCAGCGCTTGTCTGTATGAAACAAGCCTCTCCGGTTTCTCTTTTAATGTGAGTTCTTAGCTGGTAAAATCCCTTCGATTTTCATCTCTGAAATTCTCGGAGGGGGCCGAAAAATTCATGCTGTTTCGCAAACCGCTTTCCGTTCAACAGAAAATGACGGGTATCATTCTTCTGGTCAGCATGCTCGTGCTGGTTCTGACGTCCTTGCAGTTTGTTTTTTTTGAGCTGCAGCGTATGCAGACGATCGCACACGATGATATTCGTTCTCTGACCAGACTGATCTCAACCAACGCGCGCTTCTCCATGGCGATCAAGGATTATGCCAACGCCAGGGAGATATTGTCCTCCCTGTCTGCCCGTAAAGATATTGCCTCTGCTTACCTCCTACTGCCGAACGGCAAGTCGATAGTCAGTTATTCCCGTTCACAAATCAGCCATTCTCGCAGGGATTCAGTTAAGGACTTGAAATTTCTCAAGATTGAAGCCCGGCAGATTGAAGAGGGCATGCGTTTGGGAACAGAGCAGACCTGGCAAGAGGGTGACCGTCTCGCGTATTTAATGCCGATTACATTTGAGGGCAGTCATGTTGGCTATAATTACCTCAGTATAGAACTCATCGACTTGCGCAAACATCAATTACACCTTGCCCTTGGCTGGCTTCTGTCTATGGGGGTCGCCATGCTTGTCGCCTATCTGTTAAGTGTGCGTCTGCAGCGGCATATATCACGTCCAGTTGAACAGCTTGCCTCGCGAATGGGGCAAATTGCCAAAGAGAAACGCCTGGTTGGTTTTGTGCCGAAAGAGACAGATGATGAGTTCAAACAGCTCTTCCACGGTTTCGATGAAATGATGCTGGCCTTAAAAGAACGTGATCAGATGCTGGAGCGCCATCGCAAGAATCTCGAACTGGAAGTTCAGTTCAGGACCCGTGCACTGGAGGCAGAGAAAGAGAAGGCAGAGCAGGCGACCGTTGCCAAGTCCCATTTCCTTGCAAACATGAGCCATGAGATTCGTACACCGATGATTGGCGTCCTCGGTATGGCAGAGCTTTTGAGGCAGAAGGATCTTACCGAACAGGACCAGCAACTGGTTGAAACGATCTATCGATCGGGCGAAGCCTTGTTGACCATCATCAATGATGTCCTTGATTTCTCGAAGATTGAAGCTGGTCGGCTTGAGCTTGATGCTGTTGCCGTTGATCTTGCAGACCTGGCCGGAGAGGTGACCCGTCTGTTGGAAGTCAATGCTCATACCAAGGGCCTTGAGGTCCTCCTAGAAACGCCGGGAGATCTGCCAATTGTCATTGGGGACCCCATTCGTATACGGCAGATTCTGTTGAACCTGATCGGTAATGCGATCAAGTTTACCGAGTCCGGAAGAGTCACTGTTTCACTGTCAGCCACCTGTCGCCCAACTGAAAAGATGTGTGACTGTCTCTTTGTGATCCAAGACACGGGGATTGGTATTCCGGAAGACGTTCAGATGCAGATTTTTGACTCCTTTGACCAGGGTGACAGCAGCCTGTACACACAATCCGGAGGAACAGGACTGGGGCTGGCTATTGTTAAGAAGTTGGTGCAGATGATGAAGGGACAGGTCACGGTCGACAGCAGACCCGGTGAGGGCAGCACGTTCTCTGTTTACGTGCCGATGGCGCTTGCCGGACAGTCTGAACTGCCTTTGTTGGTGACTGAGCAAGCCAGACAGCAGCAGTCCTCCGTGGTGGAAGCCCCTGCTGTCGCTGCACCTGTAGCAGCAGACGGCAGTCGGCGCATCCTGCTTGCCGAGGACAATCCAACAACACAAAACCTACTCTCAATTCTGTTGCAGCAGATGGGAATTAAACTGACGATTGTCGATAATGGCCAGGCTGCAATCGATTCCCTTGCAAAGGAAAAAGTTGACCTGATTTTTATGGATTGTCAGATGCCGCAACTGGATGGTTTCGAAGCCACCGCTCAATTAAGAGCGCAGGGGCTGTTAACGCCAATTGTGGCTTTGACAGCTTATGCTCGTGCCGAAGATGAGCAACAGTGCCTTGCGGTCGGCATGAATGACTTTCTCAGCAAGCCGTTTCGACAGTCTGACTTGAGATCTGTTATCACTCGTTGGTTCGGTGCTGAGTTTCTGACAGAGGCTCCTGATTCTTAAAGCTTTATGAAAAATCGTCTTCAAAAAATCGTCTTATGGGGAAGTGTTCTGCTGGTTTACAGTTTGCTGGTCATGATTGTTATTAGCAAGCTCATTGAACTGGACGCGGGTCAGTTGCCTCCCTCTATAACAGGATCTCCTGATGTGGCTTCTCCTGGTCAAGAGAGGGTGGCGGCGCTTATCAATATGGTTGACCAGGCCAAAGGGATCACAGGGATATGGTTGCCGTCAGGACCGAATGATGGCCGCTTGCCAGGCAGTCCTGCTCTCTGGAATGAATTCCTGCGAGCAGGAAACACTGATCCGGAAGGGATGATTGCCGATAGTTTTGATGGTCTTCAGGTGGTTGAAAATATAGAAGATTTTTCCAAGGGATCGGTTGCTGAACTGAACTTCTCCGAGCGCCCTTTGCAAATGTTTCGCCGGGGGGGTTCTTTTTTTCTTTTAACCAGTCGGGGGAAAGTGCAGGTTTTTGACTGCCAGAATCCTCGCCAGCCGAAACTCTCCGGTTCGTTATCATACCAACAAGTAAAATATATGGAAATGCAGGGGGATAAGGCCTATCTGTTGCTCAGCCACCCTGGAGCACGGAACGATGAGTTGGTTGTTGTTGACCTTGAAAATCCTCGTGAGCCGCGGGAGCTTACCCGACTCAACCTGCCGAAACAGACACTGTCCTTCTACCTCTCAGGCCGTCAACTGGTTGTCTATGCCGGTTCCAGTGGTCTCAAGGAGGAGTATTTTATCCACCTGTATGATTTGGCCGACAACTTTCAGCTTGTCTCTCTGGGTAAGGTAAAAAGCCTGTTATTACGAAGTGGCTTTCTTAAATACAAAGATTACTTATTGGTTCCAGGTTCGCGAACCGGGTTGTACGTTTGTGATTTCAGCAATCCGCTTCAGCCTGTCGTCGTGGCGTCTCTTGCGTCTCCCGACAATATCAGGCGTTTCGCTCGACATGGCGACAGGGTTTTTGCCCTGGGCCTTCAGAGCCGCATCTATGCAATTGATCTGCATGACCCTGTGAATCCAGTGTTCTCAACTGTTGTTGAAGAGGCAAACTATGCCGCATATTTTGTGGAATATGGTGATTATTTTTATTACTTTACCCTGGATGGATATCTGCGAGTTTTCGATACCAAGCCATTAGATCTTATGGCCAGAGGTGATCAGTGGTCAGGAGGGATTGCAGGTGAACTGGTTTCCCTGCAAGCTGGAACCGGTTTCACCTTATTGAGCAATAATCGAGGGTTGAGTGATCAGGGGCTATTACCGCCGCCTATCACAGATGTCCTGACTCTGACTGACAAGACAAAAGTTGTCGATACCCTGGCCTGGCAAGGATTCCTGGTTGTTCTGCGTGACAACGGCCTGATGCAGTTCTTTAGAAAAGAGCAAGAGTCATCACCAGTATTTCAGGAAAGCTTGAAACTTCCCTCTGCTCAACGTTGGCTGGCTGCATCTGATGAGCGTCTTTATGTCGGTGGTGAATCGACGGTCCACGTTGTTGCCAATAATGAAGACGGCCATTTTGTCCTGTCGGGGCAGCTTGAAATTCCTGACCGGGAGTCCTTGGATGGCCTCGTGGTTCAACAGACTTTGTGCCTCGCCGCCGGTAAAGACGGCCTCAGGTGCTTTTCTCTGGATAACCCTGATCGCCCCATGGCAAGTCCTGGGTGGACGCTTCCTCGCCACCTGGAAACCCAGATCGACGTGCAGCAATTAACCTCTCCGGGTGGCAACAGGATGCTTGTTGCTGCGGGCTCGGCGGGGTTGCTGAGCGGCGGAATAGATGGTCATGGTCAGTTCCGACTTGAGGGTTTGTTTGGTTTTCTTGCCCCGATTCGTGCAATTGCCGTCGTCGGTGGCCTCTGCCTGGTATCAACTGAAACGGGTGTTGCTGTTATCGATATAAGCAACCGCAATTCGTTGCAGAATCTTGGCGTGATCTCCCTTCAGGGAGTAGAGCGGTTTGCCGTTGCAGATCCTGATTTCTGGGCCGGTTATGTTCCGGGAGAGGGTTGGTCTGTACTGCCTTTCCCGCACCTTGTCTTGCCTGGCGAAGCTGAGCTTTTTCAACCTCACGATAGTACAACGCTGTCAGAGCCCTTTGCGTATCGATACCGTCTTAACCTTTTCAATGACCATGAAGTCGTGACTGTCCCGGGGTTTCAGTACCTCTCTGCTCTGCCCTGAAGTCAAGTAGGAACCACTCTACGATGTCCATTAGACGAAATATTTCGTTAAAGTATCCGCTGATTCTGCTCTATGTTCTCGTGCTCCTGGTTTTAGTGGCTTTACTGGTTAATCTGCAACAGCGTGATTATCAACCCTTTTCCCTGTCGCATTCTGTCGTCACGGAAAGTCAGGGGGCTGCTGTCACAGAAAGCCGGGGGGGGGGCTACTTTGTCGATCTATGGCAATGATTTTTATCCCGGTCTCAAGGGTGTTCTGGCAAAAAATCTGGTCAATGAAAAAGCGTATCTCTGGCACCAGCTTGTTGATGTTCCCAGTATGGGGATTGTTGTCGAGGGAGAGCTCGCTCTGGTTTCGTGCTATAGGAACAAGCTTGTCAGTCTCGGCCTCGGTAAGGGAGAAGACCCAGAGTTTCTAGGCTCAATTGAATTGCCAGATACGATCAAACAGATCAAGATTGTCGGTCACCAGGCTCTGGTTGGAATGTCTCGCCATACAGGTCTTTCGTTAATCGATTTGCAAGATCCGGAGTCCTTAAAGCTTGTCGCGTACTTTCCCGTGGCCGGTTTAATCTCAAGCATGGCCGTTGATCAAAGTTCCGTTTATTTCACGGATATCTACGAAGGTGTCAGCAGGATCGATCTTTCCGCAAAGGCTCCCGCCCCTGAAAAGATGGTTTCGCTGCAGTCTCCCTGGCGTATTGCTTTGCAGGGCAAAAAGCTGGTTGTCGGCACCCTGAAAGGACGTATACATCTTTTTGATATTGCTCAAAATGGGCAATTGGTTGAGGCCGGGAGCCTCGACTTTCCGGCTAGTGTGCGAGGGGTTGCCTTAACCGAAGAGGTTCTTGCCATTGCTCTCCTTGATGGCACCTTGCATGTCTTCAACTTGTCGTCCTGGCCGAAGTTGAATAAACCCGCACAATTAAGGTTGCCTGGTCGCCCTTGGCAGCTGGAACCTGTTCCTGGCCGGACGCGTCTTGCCGTCAGTCTGGCCGTTGGTGGTCTGGCCTTGATCGATGTCAGCCGACCGGAGTCACCGACGATTGCAGGACATCTTAAATTGCCAAGGACTTTCATGGAGATGGATCTGCAATTCGAAAAAGTTTATGGCGTAAGTAATCATGGGCTTGAGGCGTTTTCTCTAGATGAGATTGAAAAAGGTGCTTTTTCGATGTTGGCAACGGAAGCCACAATCGAGCAGACTTATTATAAAATGAAAAGCTGGAATGGTCATGTCTATGGCTACAGCAACATGGCCCTGGTCGATTTCGGCAAAAGAATCTCAACAGATATTGATACAGTACGCCGGTTTATGGCCGTCGCTGATGAGGGGGATGTCAGCCTCTTCGAACAAGGTGAAGACGATCGGGTGCAAAGGGTCGGTTTATTGCTGATGGCGGAAGGTGCCGGCACGGTCAAATTCCGAGGCAATTATGTCTATCTACTCCATTCAGGCGGCTTGCGAATTTTAGCCGGTGCTCGACCTGAGGAACTGGTCTCAATAGGTGAACTGCAAATCCCTGGGCGATGCACACATTTTGAGATCCTGGATTCCAGGTACCTGCTTGTCACCACACTTTATAATGGCGTTTTTGTTGTGGATGTTAATCCCCCGCAACAACCTGTACAAGTTGCAAAACTGGCTCTGCCTCAACATCTACATAGGGATAACATTGCCCAGGCTGTATTGGTTAATGGTCAGCGTGCTTATATCTCTCAAGGAGGAGGAGGAGTGCACGTTGTCGATGTAAGTGTTCCGTCTCAACCTGAGCTGCTGCAGATAATAGAGACTCCCGGTTTTGCAAAAAACATGGCTTTCTACGACAACCTCTTGTTGGTTGCCGATGGTACTAAGGGCGTCTTCATGATTGATGTCAAGGAACGCGATAGAGCTTTGCCCATCGGTAGTTTGCCGACGCCAATACGTGTTTCGCAGATTGCTGTGACGGAGGATGGCCTGATTGTCAGCGGCCACCGGGGGGGGACTATGAAGCTGCCCTTGCCGCAGCGGTTACAGAATCTGCAAGTCATCAGTGGGGATGAGATGCGTGCCGATATGGAGAGGGTTGAAAAAGGACAATACGTCTATCTCTATGATGAGAGGACTTCGGGGCAGGTGAAGGTTGGGGATCTGTGAGGCGGAGGAAGCTTAGAAATTGTAGGTCATGCCGAGCCAGAACTGGCGGCCGAGTTCAAAGGTGTCATCGGAGTCACCAGCCGGTGGCGTGCGATCAAAGACGTTGTCAACTTCCAGGGAAATGACGATATTCTGGCCCTTATATGTTGCCTTCTCCCAGTCCAGACGCCAGTCGAAAACCCAGTAATCCGGGCGGGTCACTTTTTCGTATGCGGTTAAGCTGGTTGGAATGCCAATCGCAGTTTTCTCGGATCTGCTGAGCCTGTCACGGGCTTCATATTCACCAAAGTATTGCGTAACGTTCGTGAAGGTGAAATTCCAGGGGAGCCTGCCAATGTAGATAATATTCACCATATGTTCACGGTTGTAATCGAGTCGTGGCAGGTCAGTCTTTGCGACCAGATTGCCTTGATACCAGACTTCTTCTTCTAAATCATCTTCATCGAAAATATCATCATAAGATTCATTGCTCGTTTCCTGGTCGCTATAGGTGTAATTGATGTCCAGGTAGTGGTTCAACCATTGTCGTACCCAGGACACCTTGACACTTTCATATTCACTTGAACCGTTGTTGTTAAGTTCCCAACCACGCTGTGTGCTGCCATCAACAATGGTTGTGAACAACTCTTTGGAGAATTGGTCCTTATTATCACGCTCAAGATAGTTGATTTCCAGAGTTCCATCGAAGACTTGTTGCATGATACCAACATTCCATTCATCTGAGTACGGAGTATCAAGCTCCGAGTACTTGTAGCTTAGAAGCCGCTGGTCGCTACCTGGCTCCCATTCAGTCAACTCATTTGAACCATCGGTCTTCATCTCACGTGTTTGTTTCTGATAAGGAGCCCTGGCTTCACGCAGCGTATAGGTCAATAAGGGGTTTCCGTAGTAGCGGTTATAGCCGCCTATAAAGACAGTTTTGCCATTTCTGAAGAGATCCCAACTGCCGGCAAAACGATATGCTATGTCTGTGTTCTCCATGTAGTCATCATGAGACAAGCGTACCCCGGGTCTGAAACTGAAAGGACCTATCTCAATCAGATCCTCCAGGTAGGCTGCATAGCTGTTGATGGTCGCTTTCTCATGTTCGGTGCTATAGACTCGCCTTTCGCGGAAGTAGACCTCATTGTCAATACATGAGGGGGTCGCCCGTTGTACAGCTAACCGTGTTGTCCTCGACGGCCCTGTTCAGGGCATGCTCGTAGGTTATTTGCTTGCGATCAGACGTTGCCTCGTCATGGTTGATTTCCAGTCCGACGTTGAAGGTGTTTGTGAGTTGATAAATTAATAATGGTTCAGACAACAGATCGATCCGGAACTGGAGACTTTCCTCTTCATTGTCGATGTCGCCGTAGCCCCCCTCAGCACTGAACGGCAGATCGTAAATTTCACCCCAGTTTTTGGAAGGAGTATCGCTTGGCCAGAAATAATGGCTGGCTGGAGCTTTTCGTGAGTTATCATTCGTGATGTACGCGGAGGAGATTTCAAGGACACCAAACGAGAGATCACCAGTCAGCTTGCCGCTGAAACTGTAGCCTCCTCGATCTATTTCGATATCACTGTCTCTTGTCTGGTCAATAAAGAATTCTTCCTCAGAAGGAGTATAGCTGGCGGTAAGTTCCACCGCATATGGTGTTTCCGGCAGCCAGACATATTTCAAAAAGTAGTTTTCGAGAGTTTTTTTGTTTTCTTTCCATTTGTCGATATTGAAAATCTCCAGGTCAGAACGAATTATTTTATACGCTGCAAGCAGCCCCATTTCCTCATTAAGAGGGATATCAACCTCAAGTCCGCCGTCATATTTGGTGAAACGAGGGTGTTGGTTTTGGTCAGTGGAGTTGTAAAACTCGTCCTTCCTCTCAGAATCTATGTGAAATTGCGTCCATGAATCGTGTGTTGTACGGAAACTGAGCTGACCGCCAAGCTCCTGGTTTGGTAGCCGCGTTTCTGCATCGACTACACCACCGACAAAGTAACCATACTTAGCAGGAATGTTGCTGTCATAAACGGTGACGCTGTCGATCAGATCTTGATGAATGAAGCCGCGTTGCGGATGACTTGGAATATCTCTTATACTTTCAGCAACGTTGTTGCCGGCCAATGGATCCAGGATGCTGTTCAGGCCGACACCATCTACAGAATAGTAGTTCTCATAGGCGCGGCCACCGGAGATCGATATCAGTGGCGGCAGAATCTCACCAGCGTTTTCCGAGGTGCGCTGCTGCTCGCCGATCTGGACCCGGGGCAGGATGGTGATGGTTTCCGTGAGACTGCTGCTCTTTTTGGGGAGTTGATGAAGGGTTTCGCCTGCAAGCACCGACTTTCCGGAGATTTGATCTTCGGCCTGCCCGACAACCGTCACCTGATCCAGGGTGGGAATGTCTTCGGTCGTCTCTTCAGTAGAGACGTTTTTTTGCTCAACGCCGGTTTCTCCAGAAGAACTGGTGTCAACAGCGAACACACTGGTGTCAATAGCGAACACAAGGGTGGGCAGTGTTGCCAACAGGAGGATTATAATGGTTGTGACCGCTCCGTAATACACGGTAATTATTGGTCTTTTTGGTAAGGTGTTGATAAAGAATAAGAAGAGGCGAAGTATTCTTGAATTTTTAACAAAAGAGTGTCAACCTAAAAGCGTTTAATTGCCTTTGCCCGCACAACAAATGTATTGTATTAATTTAAGAAATTTGCAGGGCGGAGTTATAAACCTTTTTGGTGGTTTAAAGATGTTCAACGAGCTGTCATCTCTCACTAGACTGTCGCTTTGCCTGCTCCTCTCAGGCAGTGTGCATGGTGGTCTGGCTTTTTACGACTGGATGCCGTCACCTGCTGAGTCTCGCCTGGTACACGCCCCCGTTGCGGTTTCATTGCTGCCTGCAATTGACGTTGCTTTGCCTGTGATGGAAGAGGAGTCTCAGACTCCGCCGGAGACTGTATCCGTCAGCCCGATGTCTCGCGTTGTCGCAGCCAGGCAACCCAGGGTTGATCCACAGCAGAAAACTTTGGCTTCCAGGGCTCCGGTCACAAAAGCTCTACCCGCGAAACCTCTGCTTGCGGTTGTAGCAGACGAACCGGAAAGGAAGATAACGCCGGTTGAGTCGGTATGCGTGGCACCGCAGGAAGTCATTGACGAAAGGTTCTCTGAATTATTCGCAGACAGGCAGTCAGAGGCTGCCCTGACCGGGTTTGATACTGAACTGACCGAACTTGACACGCTAACAGATAATGTGTCAACCGAGAAGCAGCAGGTATCACAACACTCGGCTGACAAGGGTTTGTTTAACAGCTTTCCGGTTTCTGCAACACAGTCCTTGATAGAGGCCTTCCCCAATTATCGTAGCAATCCTCTGCCGAAATACCCTCACCTGGCCAGGCAGAAACATTGGCAAGGTGTGGTCTGGCTGTTGGTTGACGTCTCTGCAGACGGATTGGTTGATGATCTGCGGCTCGAAAAATCATGTGGTTATCGAATCCTGGATAAGGCTGCCAGCCAGGCTGTCCGCCGCTGGAAATTCTCTCCGGCCCGGCGTGCCGGGTTGGTTGTTGAGAGCCAGGTGAGAATCCCGGTTCGCTTCCGTCTTGAGGACGGCTGAGGGTTCGCCTGAACTCGTCGAAATTGTGTCTGTCCTGAGTTCTCGGATAACTGTAAAACGACTTTTCTTGTTACCAATAATAATAAAGTGTGGTTTAGTCTTGCATTCTTGTCTTCGGCATGCTAGAAAATCGCCCTTCGGGGAGTGGCGCAGCCTGGTAGCGCGCCAGTTTTGGGAACTGGATGTCGCAGGTTCGAATCCTGTCTCCCCGACCATTTTGCGCCAGTAGCTCAGCTGGATAGAGCAACGGCCTTCTAAGCCGTGGGTCGAGGGTTCGAGCCCTTCCTGGCGCGCCAACTATACGGCATTTCGGCGGCGAAGTTTCTTGTTGACAACGCTTTCCGGCCTTGGCTAAGATTTACTTTTATTTGTGGTGGGTGTAGCTCAGTTGGTAGAGCACTGGATTGTGGCTCCGGTTGTCGCGGGTTCAAACCCCGTCACTCACCCCATAAATATTCCGGGCCTGCCTTTCCCCGTCAACCTCTCCGAAAGTGGCGGTTATCCCGGGAAAAGCAGGCCTTAATTGTTTGTGCCCTGGCTCAGGGATCAAATGATGGGCTCAGGTGTTTTGCGGATGTGGTGGAATTGGTAGACACGCTGGTCTTAGGAACCAGTGTCTTATGACGTGTGGGTTCGAGTCCCTCCATCCGCACCATTTATCTAGGAGTCTGTCGGACTATACGAGCCGAAGCGAAAATTCGGAAGTTTGAGGGCAGATTTTGGCTCATTTGAGGGTAATAGCCGTAGCTATTGGTCGAAAAGGAGCCGAAATATGGACCAAACAGCCGGATTTGCAGCTGGCTCATGGATAGTCGATAGCCTCCTAAATCTGAAAAACAGGCTGAAGGTGTTGCCGGTTGCTGTGTTGCGTTTGTGTGGAACCGGACGGTGAAGCTATGAGGAGTGAACGTATGAGTGTCAAAGTCGAAGATGTCAGCAGTATTAAGAAGAAGCTTATTGTTGAGGTTGCTTCGGAGCAGGTCGACAAGGCAATCCGCAAGGCTTACAAAAAAATCGGTAAAACAGCTAAAGTAAAGGGTTTTCGCGCCGGTAAGGTGCCGGAATCAGTCCTGGAAAAATATTACGGTGCGCAGATGGAGCAGGATGTCCTGCGTAACCTGATCAACGACACCTATTTCAATGCTCTGCAGGAGAACGACATCCCGGCTGTTGGTGAGCCGAGTGTTGTCGAGAGCAGTGGCATCAACAAGGGCGAAGCTTTTACCTACGAAGCCGAAGTGGAGATCAAGCCTGAAGTGACCGCCAAGGACTACACCAAACTGTCACTGGAAAAAGAAAAGTTTGTTGCCGATCCCAAGGCTGTGGATGGGCAACTTGAAGAAATGCGGAATTCCAGAACTCAGATCGAGGTGAGTACCCGCAAGAAAGCCCGTAAAGGCGATTCTGTGGTGATCGATTTTGAAGGATTTATCGGTGACGACGCTTTTGCCGGAGGCCAGGGTGAGGATTATCTTCTGGAACTCGGTTCCGGTTCTTTTGTCCCCGGCTTTGAAGACCAGGTGGTCGGCATGAAGCGTGAGGAGGCCAAAGAGGTCGCGGTCTCGTTTCCTGAAGATTATGGTCAGGCAGAACTGGCTGGCAAACCGGTTGTTTTCAAAGTTGTCTTGAAGGAGATTAAGGAAAAAATCGCACCGGAACTCGACGATGAGTTTGCCAAAGGCTTCGGTGCCGATACCCTTGACGAGCTCAAAGAGCAGATGCAGTCAAGCTATGAAACTCAGGAAGCCAGCCGGATTGAGAAATGATCTGCGTGAAAAACTGGTCGGTATTCTGATTGAGCGCAACCCGATCGAGGTGCCTGAAGCGATGATTGCCAAGCAGCTTGATTACATGTACGAGAACATCAGCAACCGTATGAAATCGCAAGGGATGTCTCCGGAAATGTTGGGTGTCACGTCGGAAAACTTCCGTGGAAACTATCGAACTACGGCAATTGAGCAGGTGAGCGGCAATCTGATTCTCGAGGCAATCGGGCGCCAGGAAAATATCGTTGCTGAAGAGTCTGAAATCGACGCCAAGCTGGAAGAAATTGCTACCATGTCCAATGCCCCCGTCGATATGGTGAAAAAATATTATGCCGAGCTGAAGCCCGTAGTGGTTTGATGGCGCAGATTGGCGAAGAGAAGGTTGTCGGTTTTCTGTTGGAGAGCGCCCAAGGTAAAAGAGGTCGCCCCGAAGAAGCCCTGAAAAGACGACCGAGAAAAAAATGGCGAAGAAGCACTGTGAAGAAAACTGAAAAGGAGGACGCATGAATCTAATCCCAATGGTCGTGGAGCAGACCGGTCGAGGTGAACGTTCCTACGATATCTTTTCACGTTTGCTTAAAGACCGGATTATTTTCCTCGGTGGTGGCATTGATGATCATGTCGCCAACCTGATTATTGCCCAGATGCTGTTCCTTGAATCGGAAGACGCCGAAAAGGATATCCATCTGTATATCAATTCACCGGGGGGCACCGTTACTTCCGGTCTGGCGATCTACGATACCATGCAGTACCTCAAGGCTCCCGGTATCAACCATCTGTGTCGGCCAGGCTGCCAGTATGGGTGCTCTGCTGCTGGCTTCGGGTGCGCCCGGCAAACGCTATGCATTGCCACATGCTCGCATTATGATTCATCAGCCGCTTGGTGGCTTCCAGGGGCAGGCAACGGATATCAGTATTCATGCTCAGGAAATCCTGCGCCTAAAGGAGACACTCAATTGCATTATGGCAGAGCATTCAGGCCAGAAGCTCAGTCAGTTGTCGGCCGATACGGAACGAGATTTCTTCATGGGTAGCGAAGCAGCAAAAGAGTATGGTATCATCGACAACATAGTAACCAGGAAGTCGTCAGAAGGTTAAGAACAGAGTTTCCCGAGAGGTGTGGCAGTGACACAAAAGAGTGGACATGGTGATCAATTGACTTGTTCTTTCTGTGGTAAAGAGCAGGAGGAAGTAAAAAAGCTGATTGCAGGTCCGGCGGTCTATATCTGTGACGAGTGTATTGAGCTGTGCAAGGATATTATCGCTGAAGAAGCGCAACTTGATGAAACCCCGCTGGGCAGCGGTCTGTTGCCGAAGCCGGTCGAAGTCAAGGATGTTCTGGATGACTTTGTCATCGGCCAGGAACGGGCCAAGAAGGTCCTGGCGGTTGCCGTCTACAATCATTACAAGCGTGTCGAGGTTGCAGAAAAAGCTGGAGATGTTGAAATCCAGAAGAGCAATATCCTGTTACTCGGTCCTACCGGCAGTGGTAAGACCTTGCTGGCTCAGACCCTGGCCAGGGTCCTGGATGTTCCCTTTGCTATTGCTGATGCAACCAACCTGACCGAAGCCGGCTATGTCGGCGAAGATGTCGAAAATATTATCCTGAATCTCCTGCAGGCCGCGGATTACGATCTGGAGAAAGCCCAGAAAGGCATCATCTACATCGACGAAGTTGATAAGATCGCGCGTAAGTCGGATTCGCCATCGATTACCAGGGATGTCTCCGGTGAAGGTGTGCAGCAGGCTCTGCTCAAGATCATTGAGGGCACGACCGCCAGCGTCCCGCCGAAGGGTGGTCGTAAGCATCCGCAGCAGGAGTTCCTCAAGGTAGATACCACCAATATCCTTTTTATCTGTGGCGGTGCTTTTTCTGGTCTCGAAACGATAATCAACCAACGGGTCGGCGCAAAAACCATGGGGTTCGGTGCCGAACCGGTAAAGAATGTCGATCAACAGATAGGTGAGATCCTCAGTCAGGTTGAGCCCGGAGACCTGCTCAAGTACGGTTTGATCCCAGAGTTTATCGGTCGCCTGCCGATTGTGTCCACTCTTGATGAGTTGGACGAAGACGCATTGGTGAGAATCCTTTGCGAACCCAAAAATGCACTGGTCAAGCAGTATCAGAAACTTTTTGAGATGGAAAATGTCAGTCTTAAGTTTACCGATGGTGCACTGGTTGCTGTGGCCAAGGAGGCTCTCAAGCGTAAAACCGGAGCGCGAGGACTGCGTTCTATCCTTGAGAATGCTATGCTTGATGTTATGTATGATATTCCTTCTCAGGATCGCGTCAGAGAAGTTGTTATCAACGAAGATGTGATTTTCAAGGGGATCCAGCCACTTGTTATTTACGAATGTGCTGAGTCGGCCTGATAGAGTTCCTGTCGGGCGCTTGCTCAGTTGGAAGATATTAATATGACAGAACTCTCTGAGAGTCTCCTGCCTGAAGCATTGAAAACTGAGACATTTCCGGTTCTGCCGTTGCGGGATATTGTGATTTTCCCGCATATGGTGACGCCTCTTTTTGTGGGCCGGCCGAGGTCGATTCAGGCCTTGGAGTGGGCGATGGAGCACGATAAACAGGTGCTTCTCGTCACTCAGAAAGATCCCAAGACTGACGATCCGCTGTCAGGAGATTTGTACGACATAGGTACGCTTGCGCAGGTTGTGCAGATGTTGAAGCTTCCGGACGGTACCGTCAAAGTCCTGGTTGAAGGCAAGGTCAGGGCACGGCTTATTGATCTGGACTATACTGACGAATGCATCTTTACCTCTTTGCAGTATTTGCCTGACCAGGAGAGCGACTCTCCTGAGAAGGAAGCCTTGATGCGTAGTGTCAATAACGCTTTTGAATCTTATGCCAGTCTCAGCAAGAAAATCCCTGTGGAGATGGTCACCTCGATTGCCGGTGTGGAAGAGCCCGGTCGCTTCGCTGACACCATTGTCGCTCACCTGACGGTACAGATTGCCGACAAGCAGAAGATTCTCGAAGAGATGGACCCCCTGCAGCGTCTGGAAAAACTCCTGGCACTCATGGAACGTGAGGTTGAGATACTGCAGATCGAAAAGAAGATCCGCAATCGTGTCAAGAATCAGATGGAACGCAGCCAGAAAGAGTACTACCTCAACGAGCAGATGCGTGCCATTCAGAAGGAACTTGGTGAAAAAGACGAATTCAAGCAGGAGTTGCGCGAACTGGAAGATAAGATTGAGAAGGCGCGCATGTCCAAAGAGGCATCTGAAAAAGCGGCTGCGGAGCTGCGCAAGCTCAAGATGATGTCGCCCATGTCAGCCGAAGCTACGGTAGTGCGTAACTATATTGACTGGCTGGTAGCGCTGCCCTGGAAAAAGGGCACCAAAGATCAGATTGATCTGATTAAAGCTGAAGAAATCCTCGAAGAGGACCATTACGGTCTCGAAAAGGTTAAAGAAAGAATTCTCGAATACCTGGCGGTGCAGGCGCTGGTCAAGAAAATCAAGGGGCCGATCCTCTGCCTGGTCGGCCCGCCGGGCGTCGGCAAGACCTCACTCGGACGTTCGGTTGCACGGGCTATGGGCCGCAAGTTTATCCGTGTTTCACTCGGTGGTGTCCGTGATGAAGCAGAAATACGCGGACATCGACGTACATACATCGGTGCCATGCCCGGCAAGGTGATCCAGGGTTTGCGCAAGGTCGGGATGCGCAACCCGGTCTTTTTGCTTGATGAAGTCGACAAAATGAGTACAGACTTTCGTGGGGATCCCTCGTCAGCCTTACTGGAGGTTCTGGACCCGGAGCAGAATAATACTTTTGGTGACCACTTCCTCGATGTCGATTATGACCTCTCTTCGGTGATGTTTATTGCCACGGCCAACACACTGCACGCCATTCCCAGTGCGCTGCTTGATCGTATGGAAGTGATCCGTATCGAGGGTTATACAGAAGAAGAAAAAGTACATATCGCTGAACGCTACCTGTTGCCGAAACAATTGAAGCTGCATGGGCTTAAGGGGGCGCAGGTCAAGTTCTCTGAGGCTGCGTTGCTTGAGGTTATCCGTTGCTATACCCGGGAAGCCGGAGTGCGCAATCTTGAGCGTGAAATTGCCAATGTGTTTCGCAAGATTGCCCGGGAGGTTGTCAAGGCCGGGCAGGAAGGCAGGCGTTTTCAGGTCGGGGCTCCGCAGATCAAGAAGTATCTTGGCGTATCGCGTTACAGCTTTGGTGTCCGCGAGGAGGAACACAGAATTGGCCTGGTCAACGGGCTAGCCTGGACCGAGGCTGGTGGTGAATTATTGAATGTTGAAGTGACCGTTGTTCCCGGTAAGGGTAAACTGACCGTCACCGGCAAGCTCGGCGAGGTTATGCGTGAATCGGCCCACGCTGCACTTACTTATATCCGCTCTCGGTGGTTGGATCTGGGTCTGGAGAAAGATTTTTACGATCATATCGATATCCACATTCATGTCCCTGAGGGGTGCCATACCGAAGGATGGGCCCTTCAGCCGGGATTACCATGGCAACGGCTCTTGCCTCAGCATTGACCGGATTAGCTGTGGACCAGGACCTGGCGATGACAGGTGAAATTACCTTGCGAGGACGAGTGTTGCCGATCGGTGGCCTCAAAGAGAAATTACTGGCGGCCAAGCGCGCCGGTATCCATCGGGTTCTGATCCCTCAGGAGAATGAAAAGAACCTTGAGGAAGTCCCCTGCAACAATTCGCCGGGCATTGAAGATTCTGCCGGTTGCTCACATGGACGAGATTCTTGATGAAGCGATTCTGGGGAAATTTGCCGGTGCAGGCACCGGCAAACAATGCCGATTACGCATTGAACCCGGAAAAATCGGTGCATCATTGACTTTTTTTCAACTTATTACTTGACTCGATTTTGAAGCGTCTGCTATAAATAATTCCGTTTTCAGCAGGGCTTAATCATTCTTTTACGTGTGGAGGTGTACTGTGACAAAAGCCGATCTGGTTAATTCAATTGCAGAAAAAGCTGGCCTGAGCAAGGCTGATGCAGAGAAGTCATTGAAAGCATTTACCGATGCTATTACGGATGCTATGAAGGCTGGTGAGAAGGTTTCCTTGGTCGGGTTTGGTACTTTCAGTGTGGGCGATCGAAAAGCACGTGTGGGACAGAATCCCCAGACTGGCGAAAAGATCAACATTCCTGCTGCCAAAGTTCCCAAGTTTAAGGCTGGCAAGGCTTTGAAGGACGCCATCAACTAGTTGCTGTTTAAAGATGCAGCTATCTCAAGGTCATCCTGAGGCTGTTGTAGAAGATATTGGAAATAGGAAACGTCAATAAGGGTATTCCTTGTGCTGCGTTTCCTATTTTCTGTCTGTTGCGGGGCTGTAGTAGAGTTGGTTACAACGCCGGCCTGTCACGCCGGAGGTCGCGGGTTCAAGTCCCGTCAGCCCCGCCACTTACACAAAGAGGCGATTCCTGTGCAGCAGGGGTCGTCTCTTTGTTTTTCCGGAGTTCGAGAACGAAGAGACTAGAGATTGACTTGAGGTTTGTTTTTTTTATATATTGAGGACATTGTTCATCATCTTAAATACTAACTATGTGCACATCTGGAAACTCTGGATGGTATCAAGGAGAAACCTTAATGCGTTTTCTGATTAGAGCTGTTCTTGTCGCTGTTGTTTTAATGCTCACTTGGCCTCCACTGGGGGCTGTTGCAGATCAGACTGCTCCTGCCCCTCCTAATGTGGCTAAAGTCGGGAATATGAGTATTAGCCAATTTGATGTCGATTACAGGGTACAGTCGATTATGCCGATGCAGCTTGGTTTTCATGGCAACGCTGGTGCCGAGAAAATTGCCGAGATTAAACAAAAGGCTCTGGATGAGCTCATAGATCGAGCTTACAAGGCCCAGTATGCAATTGAGGAGGAAATCTCCATTGATGCTTCTTTGTTTGAGACTGAATGGCAGAAGCTCCTCAATAACAATAAAAAGCTGGCAGCCTCTGAGCAGACTTCCCTGGTAAGCAAAGTCAGGGCGAATATCTACCTCAATCTGCTTGCCAGTAAAGCCGAAAGTGTTGCCGTTGAAGAAAATATTGCTGTCACTGATGAAGAGGTCGCTGCGTACTATGAGGAAAATAAAGAGAAATATTTTCGTCCGAAACTCTACTCTGCCAGCCATGTTTTCGTAAAGGTCGATCCAGCTGACAATGCTGAAGAAAAAAAGGAAAAACGCGTCCGTGCTGAAGAACTGTTCAAGAGGGCACAGGATGGCGAGGACTTCTACAATCTCGCTTACTATGAATCAGATGATCGCAGTAAATATGTGGGTGGGAGCTTGGGCTCTTTTCACTCTGGCCAGACAGTCGCTGAATTTGATGCGGCCATTCAGGACATGAAGCCAGGGGAGATTGTAGGTCCTATTCGCACCATGTATGGCTTTCATGTGATCAAACTCGACAGCGTAGATGAACCGCGCCAGCTGTCGTTTGATGAAGTCGCGGTCAAGATTCGTACCAACCTCGAAGAGGCAGAGCGTGAAAAGATTAATGAGCAGTGGATGTCTGCGCTCAAAGAAAAATACCCAATCGAGCTTTTGACTGATAAGTAACCTCCATAATGGCAAAAATTCTCTTCGTCTTCTGTTTGGTCCTGAGTGCGCTCTCTGGGTGTGCTGGATCAACTCAGCCATTTTCCTGGCAAGATGAGGCCGTTGATCTCGTATGGCCGGAACCTCCTGATGAACCTCGCATTCGCTATCTGCGCAGCTTGACTGGTCCTGAGGACTTCAAAGAAAAAAATCAGACAGCGGGGTTGTTGAATTGGTTGCTTGGCGAGCGACAGGAAGATCTTCCTTTGTTTGGCCCTTTCGCGGTAGCTGCCAGTCGGTCCGGTTCGGTTTGGGTTGTTGACAATGGTGCACGCACGCTCTATCACCTCGACTTAATCCGTCGAAAGATAAATTTTTTCAAGAAATTCGCGGGTATCCATCTCGTGTCGCCGAGTGGGGTTGCTGTCGATGATGAACGCCAGCGGGTTTTTCTGGCTGATGCGGAGCACAGACGTATCTTCGTTCTGGACTTTGAAGGAAATTATATCGAGAGCTGGGGGCCGGAAAAAGGTTTCGAACGCCCAGCTGGATTGGCTCTGGATTCGGCAGGCCGACTGTTTGTCGCAGACGCCATGGGGGGGGTTGTCTACGTTTTTAACCTGGATGGTACAATAGCCTCTGAGATAAGTAGCAAGGTGAATCCAGATGGGCGTTTTATAAGACCGTTGAATGTGGCTGTCGGGCCGCGTGGCGAGATCCTGATTCTCGATGCCATGTCATTTAGAGTTGAGGTCCAGGATGCCCAGGGTGAGTTGCTTGGCACGATTGGTCAAGTTGGTGATGCTGCTGGCTCTTTTGCACGGCCTAAGGGCCTTGCGGTCGACAGGGAGGGTCACGTTTTTGTTTCAGACTCGGCATTTGACAATATCCAGGTGTTTGATATGGCGGGGAAGCTCCTGATGTACTGGGGGAAAAACGGCACTCAACCGGGTCAATTCAACCTGCCGGCAGGCTTGTTCGTTGACCAGCAAGGGCGCTTGTTTGCTGCAGATTCTTACAACCACAGGATTCAGGTGTTTCAGTTGCTCTCAGAGGTGCACTAAGAATGTCTCGTTCCCCATCCCCATGGTGTACTTTTTGCACTGAAATATAGTTAGTACCCGGTTTGTTACAAGTGACGCTTCACCGCAGGTCTTTTGAGGAAGTTTATGATGTTTCGTACTGCGCTTTTTTTTCTAATAATCTTTGTCTGTATGAGTGCGGCTGTATCTTTTGCTTTCGATTTGGGTGATCCTGATGATGGACTTAACAATAAACACAACCTGAGCAATCTGTC
>PVMK01158810.1_pt1 | contig 24244 bp, 22 predicted proteins | sample 1853481 | NCBI WGS metagenome assembly PVMK01 (sample SAMN08533507, study PRJNA380276) | Marine sediment metagenome, whole genome shotgun sequencing project. | reverse complement strand
TCATCCCCTCTGTGCCGGAGTGGTGAAATTGGTAGACACGCCGGATTCAAAATCCGGTGCTAGCGATAGCGTGCCGGTTCAAGTCCGGCCTCCGGTACCACTTAAATAATAGATTATTTCTCGCTTTCACCCAATAAAAATTGCTACTACAAAAAGCCCATAAAATGCGCCATGCACATACCATGCACATCTGGACCGTATTTTTGCCCGTTGCCACAATGCTTCTACATTGGCGAACTAACACAGAAAACTGGCCCGGCCACATCGGTGGCGAGATGAGCTTGCATTAGTGAATAGCAGTACAGAAGAATTGGCCAATCTGTCACTTTCAGTGCACCTGAGTTCACAAGGTATAACAGGTTCCTGATGCTCCTCAGGGTTGCACATCAGGGCAGGAGAGCAACTAGAGCCTCCTCTGCCTCCTCGATGCGGGTGAATGGCGCTCTCATGAACTCGCATTCAGTCCACAGGGTTTCGTGTATCTGCTCACCGTCGTCTATTTCGCAGCGCCATAGGCAACGAGAAGCCCGTTCCAGACAACGGACATATTTGGTGCAGATGCCGAAGTCGTCAGCAACGCTTGGCTAAGGATCAAGCAGTAAGACAGTAGCAATCATCCGTCACAGGCACACCCAGGTCCTTTATGGCACGTTTTTGATCGACTGATACAGCTATCTCCGCATGCCTTGCCTTTTTTACATGTCTTACAACATCCAGCCGCATGCCGAATTTCTCCGTCTTCAGATACCTCTCTAATAAGAATTTCGATATCTTATTGCATACGATCATAATCGAAAAGAATCTCTACGGAATTCTCAACAGAGCTGTGCTGATCACCGGGCAACTCACTTTCGGCAAAAGCGAGGGAGCCCACTGAAAAAGAGAAGATCAAAGAAAATAATAAGTTTGAAAGTCTCATGCCATCCCCCATTTTTTTACATAGCACGGCGCAGTATGCGAAGGCTGTTGACAGAGATGCCCACCACCTAGCCACTTATTAATAACGATATGTGCTAAATAGAAACCGTGCCTCTCAAAATGCTTGATACAATAGATAAAGTTTAGTGTCTTCGAAGGCTTTATTTCCCGCCGCCATTCAGTACAGTACAAACCACCTGGCGATCAGAACGCGGTCCGTCAAATTCGCACAGAAAAATATTTTGCCATGTGGATAGTCCGAGCTTGCCATCGATAACGGGTATGGTTTCCGACGGCCCAACCAAACCAGCTTTCAAATGTGAGTCTCCGTTGCCGTCCTGCTGATCATGCAACCACATCCCTTTGGGAATGATCTGACGCAGAAAATTGACTACATCAGTCTGTACACTTTCATCCCAGTTTTCCTGGATCATCACTGCAGCTGTGGCCCCTTGCACATACACTGATACAATTCCATCCTGAATACCGCTGGCAGTCACGACCTGTCTTACCTGCTCGGTAATATCGACCAAGACTTCCCGCTTATGTGTTGCCACACTAATAATATCTTGCAAAATTGTACCTCGTGTTCGTTATTTGGGCTTGCATAACGAACGATAGACCATGAGCACCGCGCTGGGTACTGCGCTTAACTTCTATAATCTATCTTATGGTATATAGCATACACATAATGCAATCCCAATTGGCCCCGGTGATGGATTGACACGATTTTTATATTATTCATATGGTTACAAATATATGTGTGCACGACGTGTGCAGCCAGAGTGGCTGCAGAATTGGCCGATGACTGGACCGAGGCACTCGCTGGCGACCATCTGGTTCGTAGCCACAATTGTGGTTTTATAGCCTGTCCTTCCCGTAAATACAATCGTGCCCCTTTTTTGGTCATTCTTTGCGATTGTGGATCGCTGTCAGGCTGCAATTCTCTCGTAGCGAAGGGGAGGCAAACCCATCGCTGACGACACAGTGGCCAACCGGCCAAGTTAATTGACGCCAACCGCCCAAGATGCTTGACGTCTAACAGAGCTGTTTCCAGTTAACGTACCCCGAGGGTATTTGTCGGGCTCGATATAAGATGGTTGTCTGGTTAGTCTTTGCGAGTCCTCCGTTTTGTGGGACTCTACATAGCGAAAATGGTGTCGAGTCTCCCCAGCACCCAGATCAGATGCAGCTACACTTAATCAAATCGGGTCATAAGTCTTCAGGATTAAAAATGTCGCAATTTGCCCAATATCACGGCGCCGCTCAGACCTGGCAATCGGCTTGCGAGAAATGTGTTGCTTCTATTAAACGCTCTGTTATTCAGGGCAATCTGGGTTTTGTCTATGTCACGGATCATCTTTGCAATCACCTGCCCGAAGTGCTGGTACAACTACGCGAGGCAAGCGGTATTGAGCAGTGGGTCGGGAGTGTCGGTCTCGGTATCTGTGCACCCGGTGCTGAGTATTTTGACCGCCCTGCCCTATCGGTCATGATTTGCGATTTCCCCACCAATTCTTTTCGGATTTTTCACTCTCTGTACCGTGACACCAACGAGTTGACAGCCCAGAATAAAACCTGGCTTGAGACTAATGCCGCAGGATTTGCCGTTGTTCATGGTGCCCCCAACAACCCGGCCATTCCAAGCCTGGTGGAGAAGCTGTGTACTATTTCAGCCGGAAGACTGGTCGGCGGCATCAGCTCTTCAAGGGTGGGGTTGCTACAAGTGGCCGAAGACTTGACCCAGGGCGGGTTGTCCGGCGTGCTGTTTGGTCCCCAGGTACCTGCGGTCACCGGCATTACTCAGGGTTGCACGCCGGTGGGCGACGTCCATCGTGTCACCGGCTGTGATGCGAATATTGTCATGACACTGGACGGGCGGCCGGCACTAGAGGTCTTTGACGAAGATATAGGTGAGTTAATGGCTCACGACTATCAGCGTATCACCGGCTATATTTTTGCCGCCATACCCGTTGTCGGCTCCGATGAAAACGACTATGTCGTGCGTAACATGATAGGCGCGGACCGCCAGCGCAGTTTGCTGGCTATTGATACGCCCATGCGCCTGGGCGATCCACTGATGTTTGTACGCCGAGATCCCAAAGCCGCACAAACCGATTTGAAAGCCATGCTGGGAAAATTAACCGCCGGTCTTGAGCACGCACCCAAGGCAGGGTTGTATTTTTCCTGCCTGGCCCGTGGTGCCAATATGTTTGGCAGCGAAGGTCAAGAGCTGGCCATGGTGAAGGAATACGTGGGGGATATTCCACTGACTGGTTTTTTTGCCAACGGTGAGATAGCCCACAATCGCGTGTACAGCTATACTGGGGTTTTGACACTATTTCTCTAAAGCATATTTTTCCACAATATCAACAGCTTGCAGCTCAATATTAATTGATTTTATCAAAAGACGTTTTCAAACGGTTTCCACGCCCTACCCTTCCTTTAATCCAGATCCAGGCAGGTTAATCCTAAAAAACTCAGTTAAAAGCTTCCCGCTAGCGCAAATTTGTACGCCAGTCTCGTCACCACAATTCATATCCGCGACAGTTTACGCAGGGAGATAGCCATCGTCTGGCGGCTTTAGTAACGAATTCCCAAGGTATTTCTTCATCGCTTCGCTCAAAATTCGACACCACCGTTCGGTAACCGTCAACTGCGGCGCACTCGTTTTTAATTGATTAAAAAACCGTTGAATCCGCTCAAAAGTTTCCTGTATATAATCAGCCTGGGCGTGCGTGCTGGTGATCGTCATTGTCTTCTTCCTGCCAGTCTCGGTTAAGCGACCTACTGAACTGAGCAGTAACGGGCGACTGGTAATGGCTTCCATATGTTTATCCGGATTTGCCAATCGGGCAAAGATATTCCACCAGTTATATATCAAGGCAATAATTCGGGCGATGAAGCGACACGGCTTGATATCCGCTGTCGTAAAGCCACCCCAACCCCAGTGGTTTTTGATTTCATCGAAGTTGTTTTCACAGTCAGCCCTGTCTCTGTAATGTCGAACAATCGTTAATACCTCATCATCCAGCGAGGTGACTAAAACCGCATACTCAAAGGCTCTGATATCCTCTGCATCATTCAAAAAACCAAAGGCTTGTTGTCCCCTCCTTTTTATTTTCAAGCGCAAGTACCGTATCCTTCGGCAGTCGGCGTCGTACGATAATCACACGCCGCTCGTTGCTCCATGCAGCAAGCTTTAGCTGATCATCTTTGGCCTCCCAGCCATCGATAACGTAATCCCATTCACCGAGGCTATGGTGCTTATTTATAAGCTGTTTGACGTATTTGGACTTTCTCAGTTTAAACAGATAGTCCAGTTGTTTCTCCTCGGCCATAGCCATGACATCCTCAACGCCCCAATCACAATCGCCGCGAATAAATTTGGGCCACGACGATCTCGGTAAACGATCCAGCAGCTCCCATAACCCGGGAGAAGAATGACAGGCCGCTGTGTCTGTGCCAGGTTTTACTTCGACATCCAGAACCAGACGAAGATTGGCTATCATGTAGGTATGATAGGTATGTGATGGCCGACCCGGCTTGTGGGGGTTATAGCCCACTTCGGCCCCTTCCTGATGACCGTAAAGTGGTTTTACCGTGACGTCAGAATCAAGAATCCAGGGCTGTGTTAACAAGGGTTCGTAACTGCGCATCAAATGATTTTGCAACCAATCGATACCTTCTTCTTCATCCATTTTCTTTAGCGCTCGGCGTGCTGAATCATCGCTGACTGCCTTTGACATCCCGAGCATTTGTGTATTGACAAGATCGCCCATCAAGCTGGCCATGTGCGCATAGCGGTTATGGCCTGACAAAATAGACAGTAAAAAAGACCCCAGCACATCGACCTTGTCGGGCGCGTTGTTGCTTTGATAACGCAACGGACAACTGGCAACCCAGGGCTCAAATAAGCCACCCACTTTCAAAAACTGAATGAAAAAAGGGAGCTGCCCGATAGGTGTGACGGCGGCCGTAGGATCCCATTCCACATGGATTTTTCCACCGAAGGTTTCGGTCGCAAGTTGCTCGTTGACTGACTCGACAGACAGTGCATTCTCTTCACCCAATGGGTGCGCCCATTTGTTTTTCTTCGACATGGCAGTTCTCTATATAATTCAGGTGGTTACGCGATTTTGGCACCATCTGGGCTAAGTTCAACTGATTTTTCTAGGTTAATTGTAAGCAATGGGATGGACTCCTCCTCACCCTATCATTTCGGCGTCGATGCGCCAGAATGGTAAGTGGGAACCAACCATTCAGACAATGAGGAGAAGCCCAATATGAACATTACACGAGTAGGTGTGGATATCGCAAAATCTGTTTTCCATGTGCATGCTGTTGATCGTCGCGAAAACACTCAGTGGCAGGCCAAACTCAAGCGCAGTCAGTGGCTTGAATCACTGTGTGAACACGTTGATCCCGGTGCGGAAATTGGTATGGAAGCATGTGCATCAGCACACCATTGGGGGCGAGAGCTGCAGAAGCGGGGATATCGCGTTAAGCTGATCGCTGCTCAATTCGTCAAGCCGTACGTAAAAAGCAACAAAAATGACCGCGTTGATGCTGAGGCCATCTGCGAGGCGATGAGTCGGCCCGGAATGCGGTTTGTCGCAGTCAAGAGCGTCGAACAGCAGGATACGCAGGCGGCGCACCGCATCCGGGAAGAACTTGTCGGCCATCGCACGGCAAAGGCGAATCAGATACGTGGCCTTGTCGGCGAATACGGTATTGTCGCGCCAGTTGGCATCCAGAAACTTCGGTTTGCATTGCCTCAATGGCTCGAGGATGCAGAGAATGGCCTGACTGATGAATTTCGAGTTCTACTCGCTGAGCTAGCGGAAGATCTGCGTCATCTGGACGGACGGATAAGCGGTCTTGATGAGCGGATCGCGCAGTGTGTTAAGAACGACCCGGTAGCGCGGCGATTGTTGGAACTGCGTGGTGTTGGACCGCTCACAGCCAGCGCTCTCGCCGGTGCCCTGGGTGATGGCAAGGGATTCAGGAAAGGGCGTGATTTTGCAGCCTCCCTGGGGCTCACACCACGTCAGCATAGTACGGGAGGGAAAGACCGATTGCTGGGCATCAGTAAACGTGGCGACAGCTACCTGAGGAAATTGCTGGTGCATGGCGCCAGGGCCGTGCTCCGACATGCGAAGGCTCGAGACGATGGTCTTAGCCAATGGCTGAACGAGTTGGCAGCGCGCAAGCATGTGAATGTTGCTACGGTCGCTCTGGCAAACAAGACGGCGCGGATTGCCTGGGCGATTGTGCACAACGAGACGGCCTACGACCCGATGCTTTCGGCAACCAAACAAGCCGGTTAATGATTGATTGGATTCACGTTTTACCGAGGAGGGCCTACCACCACGATTGCAGAGCATAATGTTTGATGGCGAACAGGTTGAACGGACGTTGAAAAACCCTGACGCACCGCCGAGCGGAAAAGCTCGTGTAAGCGATGAGGAGTCAACGTGCGAATAGCCCATCAGGGTCCGATGCCTACGAGAACGGCATCATCAATGAGACCGGATACACGTAGGCAGTCGTACCTTGACGCATTCGAACAAAATGCTTGCAAAAGAGGAGGAGTCCATACACGGTGCGTGAACCGAGGGGTTGCCTATCTGGTTTCTGCAGGATTTTTTTTCAAAGCCCACGGCAGGAGGTTTTCCATATCCTCCACGGTCTCGGCCTGCGGCAGCGCCGTGAACACCTGGCGCAGGTACTGGGTAGGGGTAGGTCTTTTTTAACATTGCCGGGCTCCCTATATCTCAGTGGCGCGTTGCTGGATTTCATAGTTCAGGATGCGATCGTTATCACTGTAATCGACCGGGCAATCGATCACGTGCACCCCCGGGGTACTGTGGCAGTGCTCCATCAGCGGCAGCAGGCCCGCGGCGGACTCGACCCTGTGTCCATGGGCGCCGTAGGACTGCGCATACTTCACGAAGTCGGGATTGCCATAATCGAGGCCATAGCTCTCAAAGCCATAGTTCAGCTGCTTCCACTTGATCATGCCGTAGGCATCGTCACGCAGGATTATCACCACCAGGTCCATTTTCAGTCGAACCGCGGTTTCCAGCTCCTGGGAATTCATCATAAAGCCGCCGTCGCCGCAGATGGCCATCACCCGTTTGTCCGGGTAGACCAGGCGGGCCGCCATGGCCGAGGGCAGGCCCGCGCCCATGGTCGCCAGGGCATTGTCGAGCAACACTGTATTGGGCTCCTCTGCCGGGTAATTGCGGGCGAACCAGATCTTGTAGACGCCGTTGTCCAGCGCGATGATGCCGTCGCTGTGCATGACGGTGCGCACATCCTTGACCAATCGCTGTGGGTAAATGGGGCAGCGGTCATCCTCTGTGCCCTCGGCAATTTGTTCCGCCAGTTTATCGCGAACCCTTTCAAAGAAATCAAAGTTCCAATGTTCCTGCGGGGTCATTCTCTCCGTCACCCGCCAAATGGCGTTGGCGATGTCACCGATGACTTCCAGCTGTGGGAAATAGACTGGATCAACCTGGGCGGATTTGAAGCCCATGTGTATGACTTCCACATCATGGTCAGTCATAAAGAATGGGGGTTTTTCGATGACGTCATGCCCGACGTTAATGATGACGTCCGCATGGTTGATGGCGCGGTGCACGAAGTCATTGGCAGACAAGGGCAGTGTTGCCGATAAATTCGGGCCGGGACTCATCGACCACGCCCTTGCCCATTTGTGTGGTGCAGAAGGGGATGCCCAGTTTGTCGACCATGGCTGTCAGCATTTTGCCGGTCAATTTTCGGTTGGCGCCTGCGCCGATCAATAGCAGGGGGCTCTTGGCGCTCTCAATCATATCGACGGCGGCGACAATACTCTTGTCTTCAGCAATAGGGCCGCCTGTGCAGGCTGGCCTTGAACGGCTTCAGCTCGACTTCCTCTGTACAAATATCTTCGGGAAATTCCAGGTGTGTGGCCCCGGGTCGCTCCTCCTCCGCTAAACGAAACGCCTCCCGGACCTTGTTGGGGATATTCTCGCCGCTGACCAGCTGATGGGTAAATTTCGTCAGTGGCTTCATCATCCCCACGATATCCAGGATCTGGAAGGCCCCCTGCTTGCTGGTTTTGACCGGCTTCTGGCCAGTCACCATTACCATGGGCATGGCGCCCAGTTGAGCGTAGGCCGCTGCCGTGACGAGGTTGGTGGCTCCCCGGCCCCAGCGTCGACAGGCATACGCCGGCCTTTCCCGTTAGCCGACCGTAGGTGGCCGCCATAAACCCGCCGGCCTGCTCGTGGCGGTTGAGAATCAGCTTAATATGGAGGTGCGAATGGACTCCAGCATGTCGAGATTTTCTTCCCCGGGCACACCGTATATGAATTCAACACCTTCTTCTTCCAGGCACTTAACGAATAGATCAGATGCTTTCATGCGTTTTTCCCTGTTAGTCATTCTTCGGTCTTTGCAGTTGCGGCTTAGCGTTCATCAACCGGTACGTAATCCCGTTGTTGGTAGCCGGTGTACAGCTGGCGCGGCCGGCCGATACGGTAGCTGCCACCGACCATCTCATTCCAGTGTGCGATCCACCCCACGGTACGACCCACGGCAAAAATAACGGTGAACATGCTGGTGGGGATACCGAGTGCCTTGAGGATAATCCCGGAATAAAAATCCACGTTGGGGTAGAGTTTCTTATCGATGAAGTACTGATCGTGTAGGGCGATCTCCTCCAGGCGCTTGGCAATGTCCAGCATCGGGTCGTGCTCTATGCCCAGTTCCGCCAGCACTTCATCCGCCGCCTGCTTCATTACTTTGGCGCGGGGGTCGAAGTTCTTGTAGACCCGGTGGCCGAAGCCCATCAGGCGGAAGGGATCATCCTTGTCCTTGGCGCGCGCTACAAAGGAGTCGATGTGGGATACGTCGCCTATCTCCTCCAGCATCTTAAGAACCGCTTCGTTGGCACCTCCATGAGAGGGACCCCACAGGGCGGCAATACCTGCAGCGATACAGGCGAACGGGTTGGCACCAGAAGAGCCCGCCAGGCGAACAGTCGAGGTCGAGGCGTTTTGCTCATGGTCGGCGTGCAGCAGAAAAATGCGGTCCATGGCCTTGGCCAATACCGGACTCACATTGCTCGGCTCGCAGGGGTTGCCGAACATCATATGCAGGAAGTTTTCCGCATAGTTCAAGCTGTTATCCGGGTACATGAAGGGTTGGCCGATGGAAAACTTGTAGCTCATAGCCGCCAGGGTGGGCATTTTGGCGATCAGGCGATAAGCCGCTACCTGGCGGTGCTGTTCGTTGGAGATTTCCAGGGAGTCGTGGTAGAAGGCGGAGAGGGCGCCGACCACACCACACATGATGGCCATGGGATGAGCATCCCGTCGGAAACCGTTGAAGAAGGTTCTGATCTGCTCGTGGACCATAGTATGGTTGTGCACAGTGCCAACGAATTTCTCTTTCTGCTCCTTGTTGGGCAATTCACCGTAGAGCAGTAGGTAGCAGGTTTCCAGGTAATCGGATTGCTCGGCCAACTGGTCGATGGGATAACCGCGGTGCAGCAGAATACCCTTGCCACCATCGATATAAGTGATCTGGGATTCACAGGCGGCCGTCGACACGAAACCGGGGTCGTAGGTGAACATGCCCTTGCCGGTCAGGGTACCGACATCCACGACATCCGGCCCCAGGGTGCCAGAATATATCGGCAGCTCTATAGTCTCGTCTAGTCCGTCGATCTTGAGGGTGGCTATTTGACCCTTATTAATTAAATTGCTCATATCACATCCTATCCAAAAGATAAATTAGTGTTGACAGGTACTGGTCTAGTGATCAGAAACACTTTTCCACATTTGTTGCAGTTTGGGTGTCGGATAAATGCTAGCTTTAACCACGTTGCATATGGAAACCTTCTTCTAGGCACTTAACGGGTAAATCAGATGCTTTCATAGGTTTTTCCTGTTGGTCTTCAGTTTATCCTTCTATACGCCATGTAGTATAGACGCTTGGCAATGGTGAGTGTCGTCGAGCGCCGGCCTGCGCTGCGCTCAGGTGAGTGTGAGCCACTGCAGGTAACCGGCCAAACAACCCAGCGCCGTCCCCACGGCCACCACCTTCCACTCGTCCTGTTCTACAGAGGGGCGCAGCAACCCGTAGAAGTCCTCCGGGGACATGTCGCCAATTTTCTCACCCAGGGGGTTTTTCATATACTTTCACCACCCCTTCATATACCTCAAGATGGTTCTTCTCCGGTCTTGTGAGTGAATATCAAGCCGCCACATAGAACATCGAGTCCTTGTCCGGTAGGGATGGCTGCCTGATCTTGAGTTTGAAATACTCGGTATCCCTGATGCCTCTGGCGCGCTTGCGGATCATACCGATACTGATGTTGCCGGCCTCGATCCTGGCACTGGTGAGCTTGTGCTTCGCGTAATTACAAATGTCCACACAGTGGTTTCTCAATAACTTGGCAAATTTCTTCAGATAGAGCATGGTCGATTCATCAGCTATCGGCTTGGGCGTGCAAAACGTGCAAAACGTGCAAAAAGTCCCGCTAAGCATTGTCTTAAAAATCAACGGCTTATCTTCAAGAAAAAGCATGTTTACAAGTAATATCAATAACTTACAGATCAACGTTAAGAATGATTGTCAAATGGCGCTTTCAGCGGCTGCCAGGAGCGTTTAGCCGGGAAATCCGAGCTGTCAGGGCTATCTGAGCCCGTTCGACATAGCATTACGGTCAAATTGTAGCCCTCAACCCTCCAAATCGCGCAATTTTTTCAAAATAGCACTATGTCATTGTTTTATTTGGAAAAACTCCAATTTCGAAATTTTAAGTCATTGAAATTGCTCACTTTCCTTAACCGGCAATTTGCACGTTTTGCACGCCCCAGCCGAGCCATGGCGGGTTCAATGGTACAGATGTTCGATTCGCTCTGGACCGGGGCTATGACTCCAGCTGAGAGCACCCTGGCTATTGCGCGCATCCAGCGGATGATGTTTTCCCTGCGCCAGCAGGAAGGCAGCGCCCATTGGGGACTAGAGCGGGCCGAGCTCATTCTGGAAAAGCCCTGGCTGCAGCGCTTCTTCGACAAAACTTTCTCTCCCAACACCATGCACATGAGCACCGCCACAGCGGACGGCACCGTGGTCGCTATCACCATGAGCAATGGCTACGGTTCCGGCATCTCCATCCCCGGCACGGGGATACCCACCAACAACAGCCTGGGCGAGCCGGAGCTGAACCCGGCGGGTTTCTTCCGTATACCACCAGGGGGACGGCTGGTGTCCAACATGTCGCCAACAGTGGCCTGGCACGAAGACGGCACCACGCTGGCCATGGGTTCACCCGGGGCCAGTCGCATCACCACCACCATATTCCAGAGCTGGCTGCGTTTCGCCTTTGAGAACATGAGTTTCGAAGACATGGTGCGGGCCCCCAGACTTCACGTGGAAAATATTGGCGGCGAGTTTATAGTGCAACATGAGCCCGGCATCGACGTGAGCATGGCCGGGCGACAGTTCAAACTGAGAGCCTTTGAAGAGAAGGACATGTACTTTGGCGCCATGAATGTGGCAGGCTGCGATAACCGGGGCAGGCTGCACGCACTGGCCGACAATCGGCGGCACGGGGCCCAATACGTTTCCGGGAACGGATGAATCGCGGGATGAACTGCTTTTAGAAACATTTGGGGAAACGGTTGTGGAATGGGTGAGGCAACAGCTGTGGCAGCAGTTGTGATAAAAAAGGCTGCCGGGAAAACCCGGCAGCCGTTGCCAAACACTTATTATTAGAGGGAGTTGGTAGTGTCCTTCTCGACCTGCTCAGGCTCATGTTGCTCCTGGGAGTGCCTGGTGACAGGCATACCCGCCGCATAAACCGCAGTAATAGACAGGATGGAAAGGATTACGAACACAATGGATTGGATAAACATATTCAAACCTCCTCTAAGTTTTGGTTTGAGCCCTTATTGGAGCAATAGGGTCTAGAATAAACATACTAATTTTTCCGGAATTTCGGTCGGGAAAACCGGTAGAATTCCGATATATTCAACAATATCAATATGTTAGCGTCATATTGCACAATCGGAACAGTGTGAATAATGCCGGCACGAGGGAAAAACGTCGCATGCTGAAAGGCAGATTCAGAGACATACCGCCATTTCCATCAGATTCGGGCATGGGCAAATGAGCGCCTGGTTGTCAGCCAACAGCAGCTATTTTCTGATCCCTTTTATCGCCGCAGCGGCCGGTTGGGCTACCAATTGGCTGGCCATAAAAATGACCTTCTACCCGCTGGAGTACGTGGGCAAGTTTCCCTTCGGCTGGCGGGGCGTGGTGCCGTCGCGTATCCGCAAGTTTGCCACCGGCATGGTGGACACCACCATCGGCCGCATCGGCGGCTTGCCCGCCATGGTGGATGCGATCAACATGGATGAGGTCAAGGCGTATTTTCTCGACTCCGCTACCCCCATGATCGCCGAGGCAGTGCACAGCCTGATGCGTGAGCAAAGACGGGTGATGTGGGAAAATCTGCCCGCCCCTTCCAAAAAGCTGGTATTCCAGATCGTGGAGATGGAAATGCGGGAGGGTTTCGATAGCGTGGCACAAGACATCCACGATCATTTCGAACGCCTGTTGGACCTGCGGGAATTGGTGGTCAGAAAGTGTGAGGAAAACCCGGATCTGCTGAACCGGATGGTGTTCGCCTGCGCGGCGAAGGAACTGTCCTTCCTGGTGTTATCCGGCGCCTTTTTCGGATTTGGATTCGGTGTTGTCCAGGCACTGGTGTGGTTCTTCGTGCCCCAGTGGTGGGTGCTGCCTTTCTTTGGCTTCCTGGTCGGCACGCTCACCAACTGGATCGCTATCCAGCTGATCTTCACACCAGTGGAGCCGAAGAAGTTTGGCCCCTTCGTATTCCAGGGCCTGTTCCTCAAACGACAGAAGGAAATTTCTGAGGAGTTCAGCCGCGTCTTTACTGAGGAGGTGCTTACCGCACAGGAAGTGGTCCACACACTGGTCCACGGGGAGCGCAGCGACCGGACCCTGTCCATGCTCAGGGCACACATCTCCGACATAATGGAACACAAGCTGATCGTACAACTGGTGACCCAGGCGGCGGTCGGGCCCGAAGGTTATGCCGACCTGAAAGATGCCGCGCTGGAAAAGGCCATACAGTACACGGAAGAACTGGCGGAAGACCGCAGCTTCAACAAGACCCAGGCCAGGGCAGTGCAGGAAATGCTCAACGAGCGTATCTCTGCCCAACCGCCGGCGGAGTTCCAGGATCTTGTGCGCCCCATCTTCCATGAGGATGAATGGATTCTGGTAGCCATTGGTGGTGCGCTCGGTGCGCTGGTGGGCTGGGGACAACTGGTATTAATGTTCGGTGAACGGTTGATCGCCAACGGCGTAATCCCGAATTGAATGCGTGAGGACCACTACCATGCAAGCATTGCAAAAGCTCGCTAAGCGCTACCCACAAAAGCGTGTGCTCATTACCGGCGCTACCGCCGGGCTGGGAGAGGCACTTGCCCTGCAGTTTGCGTCCGCGGGATTTCGGGTCGCAGTGGCCAGCCGCAATCCTGAGAAAGTTGCCGCCACCTGTGCCAGGGTAAAGCGGGCTGGCGGCGAGCCGTTGGCGGTGAAACTGGAAGTGACCCATGTGCCCGACTTCGAGGCGGCCGCGCGGCAGGTGGAGGAAGCATGGGGCGGACTGGACATTCTCTTCAACAATGCGGGTGTGATGACCGCCGGAAAAATAGCGGATATAGATCTGGAAGCCTGGGTACAAGCGCTCAATACAGACATGTGGAGCGTTATCCACAGCTGCCGTATCCTGCTACCCTTGTTGGACAAGTCAGGTGGCGGCCACCTCGTTAATATCGCCTCTGCCGCCGGGCTCCTGGCACCTCCGGATCTAGCGACCTACAACGTTGCCAAAGCCGCTGTGGTCTCCCTGTCGGAAACACTGCGCGTGGAGCTGGCCGATAAAAATATCGATGTAACCGTGTCCTGTCCCACGGTGTTCAAGTCCAGCCTGCTCAACAAAGCGGGTCACGAGGGAGACATTGTGGAGGGCCAAACCGTAGAGGGCCTGCAACACGACATGGACGCCACATCAATAACAAGCGATGACATAGCCTCGAGCCTGATCAAGGCCATGGTGCGCCGCCGCCTGTACGACCTGCCCCAGCGAGACGCCAAGTTGCACTGGTGGTTGGCCCGGACGTTTCCCGAAACGTTTCGCAAACTCATACTCTACATGTACCGCCACAAGCTGTGGGTGTTCAATACCGGCAAGTAACTAGACATTATGTAGTGACCTACCGGTCCTCAACGCCGTGGATTAAGCTGAGGACGCAAGATCTTCGGCTCAGAGCCATAATTGAGGAGGGTAAGTCATGGACCAGTTTATCAAGTATGTCGGACTGGATACACACAAGGATACGATTGCTGCTGCGATCGCTGATGCCGCGGGTGGGAAGCCTCGGTACTAGGGTCCGCGGGCATAAGGGGACGAGATTCTCCGCTCAGGCACCTTATGTCGTTGTATTTAATATAAAATGTCTTTGCGTTTGCAATTCGCCGGATGCATCTGGTTTAATGACGGTAACCAGGCGCGGAGAGTGGTCTGGTTGGGGTTAGTACCCTGCATTTACTCCTTTCATGAAAGTAGGAGCGCGTACAGGGCAGCGAAAGGGATGTCATGTACGCGTTTTATCTCAAATCGGCCACAATAAAACCCGTTCAGGCACCGCAGAAAAACGGCAGTCTCAATTTCAATGTTTTCATGGACTTAGACCCACTGAGCGGATAATTACGTCCGCTTATGTTCTGGGAGCCACTATATAGAGGTGAAAGCGGTAGTGAAGGAGAGGATCATGGATTTCAACCCTAAAATAGGTGGAAAGGAACGCGCCATATGTGAGAGTGGGTTGGAAATATTTCAGCATGGCGAAGGTATGGCTATCGCTGAAGAGATCATTGAGATATCAGAAGAGGCTTACAAGAAGAATCATATATATCGCCCTTGGCCTGAGAACGAGATCGACCAGAAGAAGGAAAGCAATGAATCTGGTTGTCATGAAGTGGCACCTATCGCAGCCGAGGATATGGATGCCGCTTAAAGTAAACACCAGTGCAGCCGCAGTCAGGTGCGGCCGCCCCGAAGCGTGGGTTACTGCAAGCTCATACGTTTCAACTAGATCAGGCGGCCGAAAATAGGTGGAGATAGGGGTCGGGAAGGACCCACGTCCTCCCCGCCCTCCGAACTGTGCGTGCGGTTCTGGCTAGGGAGTGCAAAACGTGCAAAAAGTCCCGCTAAGCATTATCTTAAAAATCAACGACTTATCTTCCAGAAAAAGCATGTTTACAAGTAATATCAATAACGGTGTTTGAACCTCTACTGGACGAAAATATACTCTAAGCCTGCTTCTCACTCGTCAGATTTGGCCTCGAGCGCCGCCAAAAGGGACTCTAAATCCTCGCTGAACGCTTTAGTCAGCTGATTCAACGCACGGTGTTCGCCCGCCAAGATGGCATCAGACAGCGTAAAATAGTAATGGCCGAGCACATTCATATGTTTATGCCGTAAAGGCGACAACATGGCGGCGTTATAGTCCAGGATTGGCATTCCGTTTTGCTTCAAGTGGTCCAGCGCATCTTGCATGTAAATGGTATTCCACAGAACTACGGCATTGGTGACCAGGCCAAGAGCACCCAGTTGATCCTCCTGGCCTTCGCGATAGCGTTTACGGATTTCACCTCGGCGGCCGTGGCAAATCACCCGCGCTAAATCATGCCGTTTTTCGGTGCGATTTAGTTGCCTGAGTATACGCCTCCGGTAGCCCTCATCGTCCACATAGTTGAGTAGGTAGACAGTCTTATTGATACGTCCCGCTTCCATGATCGCCAGGGCCAGACTTGATGGTCGTTCACTTTTTAGCAGAGAGCGGATCAGTTCCGAGGCCTGAATTGTGCCGAGTTTCAACGAGCCGGCAATGCGCAGCATGTCATCCCAGTGGTGTTCCGCACGCCCGGTATTCATACAGTTTCTCGCCAGCTCGTCGAGGGGACCGTAATTGGCATCCTGATCGACACGCCAGAATCGAGCTTCACCGGCATCCGCTAGGCGCGGCGAAAATTGATAACCAAGTAACCAAAACAGCCCGAACACTAAGTCACTCGCGCCGCTTGTGTCCGTCATGATTTCAGTCGGACGCAATCCAGTTTGCTGCTCCAACAAACCCTCCAACACAAAGATGGAATCGCGGAGCGTGCCAGGGATCACAATGCCGTGAAAGCCGGAAAACTGATCCGACATAAAGTTGTACCAGGTAATCCCGCGGCCGCCCCTTTGGAAAATATTTGGGATTTGGACCAGCGTGAATGGTTTTTGACGGCGTCACAAAGCGCATGCCGTCAGCCGAAGCGACATCTCCACCGCCCCATAGTTTCGCTAGGGGGAGCGTTGACTGATAATCCACTAATCGGGCATTGGCTCGAATCAAGGTATCCGCGCGTAGATAATTTTGTTTTACCCAACTAAGTCGATGACGCGTTAGAGCCGGAACCTGGTCTTGGACCAACGGTTCCATTCCAATGTTGCAAGCTTCAGCGAGTAATACCGCGCAAATGCTGATAGGTAAATCAGTGGCTCTGGCATTGGCTTCGCTGACGTGTGTAAACTCCTCTGCAAACCCCGTGAGGGCATTAATTTCCAGTACCATTTCGGTAAGATCGACTTTCGGCAACAAGTTGCCAACGTGTTCCCTGAGCGCGATAAGACTGGCAGGTTCCTCTACTTTGTCCAGGTTGGTGATCGTCAATGTAGGCCGGTCCCCACTATCATCAACACATATTGCGTCGTTTTCGCCAAAATTGTCGGCCACCTTCTGATAGGTTGTGTCAAGCTGGTGGGTCAGTTTTCCTATCGCCTCTTTGCCGTCGACAGGATGGCCAAGTGAACGGCAGACTTGAATGCGGTGGGAATGCCATTGTGAGCCAGCGAGCAATTTTTTCCGTGGATCTCCCCAGCGATCGCTGTTATTAACGTACACGTCCCTGCGGCGCAGACTGTCCTGCAATTTGTCGAGAAAGCACAACGTGTAACCGCGTCTAGTCGCCCTCCCCTGTTCATCCAACACCAACCGTTGCCAGGGTTTGCTGATGATCTCTAGCGGCGCATCATCCAAGGTCTGTTTGCGCGTTGGACCAAGCTCACTCAGATAATTGAGCACGTCCATTGTGCTCACCCCAGCCGGCGCGCACTCGAACCGAATGCTATTCAACAAGGTCCGTAGAAAAAGTTTCACGCGGCCGTACTGTTCTACCATCTCCTCACGAAACTGTTCTCCCGGGGGCCGCGCGAGTTCGTTGACCATGGCGACCGACAGTTCGAGGTGTTGCTTGGGAACACTAGCATAGATAGTGGCGCGCAATTGATCATCGTCCACTTCCTCACTGAGCACCAACGCACAGACCTGGGCCAATGTCAGCGCCGACTTGTCCAGGTCTTTCAATGTGCGTAGTCGATTTTTCTTTCCGAGCTGTTTGGCCTTCCCTGCAATGTCAGAGATGAGTAGGTCCAACACATCCAGTACATCGTCTAGTGCGTTAATCTCAAATGCCTTCACAAATGCAACCAAGGTTCCAATCCGTTTGTCATCGGGCATCCGTGCAATTTGCCACTGCGAAATGAGGCCCGCTTGTCGCGCGATGGTCTTGATCCGTATAGGCGGGATACGCGCAAAGTCGAGCTTCTGCAAACCAAAGGTCCGCAATTCACAGTAGCGGTTAATGGCACCGACGAGGGACGGCCCGCTGATGGTTACCGGGCCCTTTCGATAGCGATCGAAGGGAGAAACTCGGTGGCCCTCAGGTACCACGACAAGGGCATCAAGTGCTGCTTTCTGCTCTGGACTGGGCAGCGATGCGAGTCGTCTCCATAACTGATTCGCCGCCCGCTCGCGAATTTCTATGATGAGTCGCTGCAAAGTCGTCGCGCCTGGTAGGAGGACTTTATGTTGAATAAGCCAAGCTGTACCCATATCAAACATCAGACTAGGGCGTTCATCACTGATCCAGGCACGGCTGTAGAGAAAACGGCTCAGCCGAAAACGCCAGGGTGGAGTATTGAAATCCTGGTAACCATAATGACTTTGTATTTCCGCCCGATGCACAAGCCGTGTGGCACTACGATTCGTGTAGGTTCCGAGACTATCAACGTTGTCAATTCCAAGCTGGACGGCGACAAACTGCAGCACACTACGGGGTACTTGCATCGGCTCAGACAAAAACGTGCCTAAAAATCGCGCGGTGGTCAGTTGCAACGCGAATCCCAGCCGATTTACGTCTCCACGGCAGTTCTTGATGAACATGCGATCTGTATCGTCGAGGTGGAAGTAGCGCGTGAGCTGAGTTTCATCCAACTCACCCTCGAAGCGCCCATACTGACGACGTTGCGTCTCGGTTAGGAAATCTCTGGGCATTTTACTCTGACATGTGCGAGCACTGAGGGAGGGATTCGCGGCCTATACCCAAATTGCGTGCGATCTGCGCTTTCTGTCCGCCAGCGGTAGTGCGTGATTCAACATCAGCAATATCGGTATCCGATAATGTGCATTTCCGACCACGGCACACGCCTTGTTGTCCCGGCGCTGCCATCACATGCTCCCTCGAAAAGCGAGGCCTGAGTCTATGGGCCTGACAAATGAGCGTCAATAAGCAGTGGCTAGGGCTCTATCTCGACGCTCTTCAGTGGTAACGCCTGTTGTATTGCTGGGAAATGCTGAAACTGGGCAAGTTGAAAACCGCTCAGCAGAGATCCCGGGGAGCTTAGAGTATAATTTCGTCCGATTGAGGTTCAAACACCAATCACTCTCAGATTAGTTTTTTGACCCCACGAGCTTCCAGCATGCACAGGATATCGGGATTGATATCTCTTATTGTCTTGGCAACACGCTCCCGGCGGTCGTTATTGATGTCACAGCGCGTCAGTCCGATGATCTGCCGCAGGCTGTGGGCTGATTCCCCTACCACAGGTTACTTCCCCTAGTTCAGAACCAGTATATCCGCATTGATATTGTCCAGAATACGCTCCGAAGTGTTGCCCATCACCTGACCCTTTATGCCCCTACGTCCGACCGTACCGATGATGATAAGATCCACGCCCAGTTCTTCCGCTACAACACGTATCGCATCGGCGGGTGAACCCTCCACCACGTGGATGTGCTCCTCGGGGGCGCCGCATATTTGAGCCAGAGTCGATGGGTCGGGCTGGTGCTTGCGGTCCTGGAACACATTGATGAAATGCCCATCTGATCCGTAGGCATCTGTAAGGCGCTGTGTGATTCCGATGATCTGATTGTTCAGCTTGACGTGAACGACATCGGTGGACTGGCTTTTGATTGCCGACAGTACCCGGCGATGTTTCCAGTCCCGGAAATTTTTGATCATTAACACCGGACAGGGCGAAAGCCTCAGCAGAGTCCAGTCGGAGGTCGGGCGAATTTCGCGTTGAACATCGCTGTGGTGAAAGGAATGCTTAAATATCATGCTCGCGCCGCACCGTGCTGCAGCAAGGGTGACCTGGCGAGCCCAGTCTTCTGCCCAGTCAATCTCGGTAAGGGCTTCTACACCATCTGTTTCTGCACGCGTCACCAGAGCCTCCAGCTGTTGTGCCTGATAGCGCGCTTCCATCTCCTCTTTACCCTCGTCGTCACAGCTACCAGTGAGGCAGACATAGAGATGCAATCTGGCACCGGTCAGTCGCGCGGAATCCAAGCCTCGTTCAAAGGCCGGTTGTTGCCTCTGGGTAGGGTCAATTACCACCAGTATTTTATTTAAAGACACCGTATAGTTTTCTTTACACGTGTAGGAAATAATATCCTGCGCTCTTTGATCTGGCTATGGCTTGACCCACATCAAATGTTCCGTTGATTTTCTTGACTATTTCCGGTGGTTCTAATGTAATGAATCATGCCCGCCCACCACATCGGGGTACGTGGGACATCCGCGCCGCAATTTTCACGCTCCCCTGTAGCCCAGGTGTGGCAAGGCTTTCAGGGGTTCCTTACTTTTCAGTTTTTCGCGTTTCACCGGTCAGCGGGCTTAAAATCTCCGCCATATTGGACCAACGGGGGCACACCTGGACAGAAACTTACGGTTTTACAGGGTAATCAAACTCGATATGGCGAATTGTTCCTTTGTCTTGAATACATTATCGACTTTACTGCCGATATGTCCATTTCATCCCTAAAAAGGTGCGTATTGACGCGATAAACAAAACGGTCGTTTTATTAACTGTGCTACTAGGCAGATTTGCATTGGAATTTACAGTTTCGCCCGCATTGAGACCCTCAAAACTGTAAGTTTCTGTCCAGGTGTGCCCCCGTTGGTCCAACACGGTCTATCGCCTGGTCAAAGCGATTTTGATTCAGGTTGCGGACAAACTGGAAGAAGAAGCACCGCACAAGGCCGCGAAGCTTCGAAATGCCTCTACCCACTGGTTGCCACACAGCGGTAACGCACGGTGACGATGCCCGGATCGGACTCAAATACCTGAACCGTTCCGCCCGCCATGAGAAGCTGGAAACGACCGTCATCTACCAGCACGCAGAAGACGCGCTTTGGCATGACGAGTGGCAGCGGCACCGGTTTTGAGATTCGACCTCTGCCAACGCTATTTAGTTCAGTCAAACCGTCCGCTTCTCACCCCATTGCGGCCGATCAAGCAGTGGTTTTTGGTACTGGCAACCGGCCGCCATGTCATAATTCTGGTCCGATGAGCTATGATATGGTGACAGGCGAAATTGTTAAGGGTTGTTCGAGCCAGCCCACCATCACAGGCCATTGACCCCACGCTGATACTTATCGGGCAGGCGTCGGATAAGCCTTGATGGAGGAAACCGCGGGAACCGTAGCGCGGCGTTTGATGTGCCCGGATGCTATGGGGATTTGAATCGGCGCTGGCGGGCTGGACAATAATAGCAGGGCCATAGCAGTTTTCAGGATCTGTTTTGATACTACGATAAAACCGTATTCCTGCTGCCGTTGCGAAGCACTCTGTAGCTCAAATGGCGCCAATGAATGGCACACGCACGGCAACAGGCACAGGCGTACTGAGACCGAACTGCATGTTCCTACAGGAGTAATCTGCCTATGGATTTAATCTGATACGCACAACTACCTCATGGGACGACAAACTGTTCTGCTGGTAGGGGGATCCGCAGGATATCGTCGTGTCCCGGTACTTTCGATGATAATTGTGCTTGGTTCGGCCGGCTCAGGTATCAGAAGGCAGTCAAGCGCCAATATTGGCGTCTTCCCCCAGGCAAGTCCGCTCCATTGCCGTGGGAGGACAGGGGCGCCTGAAGGTCTTGAACACCAGATCCCACAGGGGCGAGCTCAGGCCAAACTGAATATCCGCACTCTTGTAATGATGCTCGAAGTGAAAGCGCCGCATGAACTTGCCAGCGGCAAAGCGGGGGCGTCCATGATGCACGTAGTAGTGCACCCAGTCGTAGCACAGATACCCAAAAAATGTTCCCGCCAGTATCGGAGGCCAGTTTTCGGGAAAGCACAGCATCACAACCGCTGCCAGGAAGACGCTGATTGGTACTGCCAGTATCAGCGGCGCCACCAGGCGCCGGGGATCATCAGGAAATTCGTGATGATAGCCGTGCAACGCGAACTGGATTGAGCGGATAAGGCGATTGGAGGAGGGCGCGAGATGGAACACCCAGCGGTGCAGCCAGTACTCCGCAAAGGTCCAGCCCAGAACGCCGAGTAGAAAGAGGACAACGATGCTGCCCGGTGCTCGCCCTTCGATCACTGCGGACTGGTACAACAGCCAGGAAACCAGCGGTATCGACCAGAGGCCTGGCAGGGTCCAGTGGGCGGTAGTCAGGTACCGCTCAAGGAAGCGGTTTTCTATCGTCCTGATACCGTAGCGTTGTGACCGGTTCTCTCTGGCCGGCGCGTCGTGAATGCCATCCCAGTTTGTCAGTGCCGTCTTCCACAGCTGCGTCGTGGCAAAAAAACTCATGGAATATCCTCTGCTAATACCCGGACAACAAGCAAGTTGACGCTTGCCCGCCGCAGTGTGAAGTGTGCATTATTCGCGCTATGCAGGTAGCGCCGCGATAACCTGGTCTACGGACGGTGCCCTGCTGAGGACGCCTGGGGCATCTTTGCGCACATGATCGAGCAGCATTTCATTTTGCACCATCTCCTCGGTAACGCTTCCGTCATCGATGCACTCCTGCAGCAATGCGAAAAAGAAATCCTCCTGATTCTTGTCCGGGTGGGTTTTGTAATGCCCAAGGAAGGAGTAGTCGCCGAAAATTTTACGGCGTAAATATAACAGCCAACCCAGAGGTGGGAAGGCGTCAAACTTGTCGGACGGCACGAAATCGATGGGGAGGCCCGCTTTCCATGGCTGCGTCCAACGCTTGGTCGTATGCAGCATCCTGGTTTTCTTGTTGAGCACGTCCAGGTCGTTCCAGCTGTTTTCGAGAAGCCCTATAATGCTGCGAGCCTCATACGTCAGGGTAATCCACTTCTTGTAGTCTCGCTGTCCATCGAACATTTCGTTGAATTGCTGTTCGGCCTTCCAGTGCTTGAGCTTTGCGCAGTCCAGCAGCATGACACTTGACGCCAATTTCCCGTGGATATCCCGGCTGGTCTTGCTACGTGGCCGGCACATGATGGCCTTGCCTTCCATGTCCTTTGAAAGCAGGTCCCAGACATCACCGACCACGAACACATCCGGGTCGATGACCACGGCCCGGCCCCGGTAATTCATCAGTTCCGGCGGCATGAACCGTAACGGCGTGAAGGATTGCAGGTCGTTCATGCGCCACTTGCGCTCTACGCCATTGCGCAGAAACATCTCGCCTTCCTTAGCAAACAGGAAGGAGTGGTCCTTCGTTTCGATGAATTTGACATCGAACTTGTCATTGTGCCTGGAAAAGTAACGCAGGGACTTCTCGCCTACGTGAGCACCGAGAATCTGTCTGTGATTGACATGGATGAACACGCAGGGTTTGGGCTCCCCGCGCTTCTGTACTGCATTACTCATGAATTGGCTCCCGAAGAGTTCTAATGATTACCAGCCGACACCACAATACTGCGGCACACCGCGAGGCACGTTAGCAGTATCGCCAATACTTTGTATCGGCCGTTTGACCGATACCGTTACGGTACTATTTGGCAGACTGCCCCACGTCTAGCGCATTCCCAACACACGCTTGCTGAAGTGTGTACCCATCCGGCTGACCTTCTGGTTGAGTTGTGCCAGTTTGCTGTCTGGACAGGAAGTTGTACTGCAACATGCGCCGCTCACCGACGAACGGCTTGTGCCCGTGCCAGGACCAGTCGGTGCGCCGGAATGCCAACAGACGACCACCCAGTGGTTTCACCTCAGCGGTGTAGTCCTCCAGGTCCGAAGACGAGCGCAGCATCCGCAGGCAGCCCGCCCATCGCTGTTCCACTCCTCGTTAAAGTACACCAGCACGGTAATGACCTTGCTCTTGTGGTCGGTGTGGATATGGCCGTCACTGCGTTCGCAGTACTTGCGCACCGTGATGGTCGTGGGGCAGTTGCTCAGATCGACGCCAAATTTGTCGCCCAGTTGCGTGCGAAACGCATCGGTCTGCATCTCAAGCAGGAAATTTGCGAAAAGTGGACCGTATTTCAGGTCACGCAGTTCATGGTTGGTCGCGGTATCGATCGCTGGATAATCGACATTGATTCGCTTCAGCGCCTCCGGTGGCAGAAAGTCCGGAACAACTATGTGATCAAAGGGATCGGTGTGCAATTCACAGGCATCGAGCGCGTTCAGGTCTATAAGGGACATTGGTAAATCCTCACCAGTCATTCCTCGGGCGGAGCCAGTTCAGGCCGCCAATTGCTTTATCAGGTCCAGGGCGTCGTGGCGCACGTGGTTGTGCGCCATTTCGTTGCGCACGTCCGTCTCGGTGATCACCCCCGTATCCAGGCATTCGCTGACCAACTGGAAGAAAAAGCGCTCCTGCGCCGGATCCGGGTGGGCCTTGTACGTGCCCGCCAGGAAGTAATCCCCAAAAACGGCGCGACGCGCCCGGCGAATCCAGTGTTTGGGTGGAAATAGCCGGAATGTATCAGCCGGCCGGAAGTCAATCGGCAGCCCGGTCTTCCAGGGCTGATGCCAGCGTTTGGTGGTGTGCAGCATCTTCGTGTCTTTGGTGAGGTGATCGAAGTCATTCCATTCGTTCTCGAACAGGCCGATACAACTGCGGTCTTCCAGATGCAAACCGATCCACTGCATGTAATCGCGTTTGAACTCGAACATCTCGTTGAA
>PVMK01122682.1_pt1 | contig 24250 bp, 20 predicted proteins | sample 1853481 | NCBI WGS metagenome assembly PVMK01 (sample SAMN08533507, study PRJNA380276) | Marine sediment metagenome, whole genome shotgun sequencing project. | reverse complement strand
ACTCTTTTGAAAAATTAGGGGACCGATTTGCTATCCTGTGGCAAGAGTTGGCTGAAGCTCAAAAAGCCCTTGAACAAGAAATGGCTCAACACTCCACATGAATTCCTACGGTCATATCTCCAACTTCGGCTTTCACATTGACAGGAAGACTGAACGTTGCAAAGAGCGGGTGTCTTTATTCTTTTAACCTAAAAGCGGCAGTTGAGCGCGAAAAAGCTGTGCAAGCAATTGATGGGCATAGGGAATGGAAAAATTGCGCGGTCACCTTTTGAGTGATGAGTCAATTTGCACATTTACAAGGGGGTGTGCAGACTTTCGTGATCTAACTGCTGTTTTTAGGTTAACCAAGGCCAACATCCTGACTCTTGCCTTAGCGATCTTCGCCTTTCCCTCTAAGAAACAACGTTCACTGAGATGCTGGCAAATCAATCGTCAGTTTGGCTGGAAAAAGAAGATTCGTGTCCGCACGTTGGCGGGATTCTTTGAGCAAGGTTTCAATATCAGGCTCTACAATCCCCTCAAAGGATGTCACGCCATTGGTCTTCACCACAACAGGCTGAGAAAAGTCCACGAGCGCGTCGTTCAAAAATAGCGTATACCGTTTGACCCGCACCGTATTTACGACAATCGTGTTTGGGCCTGTTATGTCTGCATGAAGTTTGGCGTAAATGCCCCCGGTAATATATTGATCGCGGCTGTCAATCAGGTTTTCGGTGAAGGCCGCAATATGTTCGGTCGAATCGATTCGTACCCAGAACAACGGCATCAGATGCGTCGCATCTCTCACCACCGAGACTTGTCGAGGCAACGAAGATCGATGCTGTTGGTCAAACCACGCAATCAGCGAGGGCAATTCTTGTCGAGGAAAGAAATGACCACCGGCATGGGGATGAGTCCAATCATGTTCCCGATAGAGATGGGGCACACCTTGCCGCTCCATTTCTCGCACCAGATCCCGACTGAGCTGGACTGGCATCACCTGATCTTCGGCCCCATGAATCACGTACACCGGCGTATGCGTCAAATTTTCTACAAAAGGAAACAAGACGTCGTCAATGCCGCTGGCCATGGGCGCAATGCCCGCAAATAGGTCGGCATGATGCATCCCGATAATCCACGCTCCTATCCCGCCATTGGACATCCCGGTTAAAAAGATTCGCTCAGGATCAATGTGATACTCCGCAGAAACACTTTGCAAAATTGCCAGCGTAAGGTCTTCGCCAAACCGAGTCCACCACGTCCCCATAGAAATGGTCGGACAGGCCAAAATATACCGGTCCTCTAAGCGTGGCACCCATCGATCTAAATAGGCCTGCCCAGTAAACCCAGCTCCATGCAAGCACAGAATCAACGGATAGGATTGGGCAGAATCATAGGAAGGAGGCACATACAACGCATAGGACGCCTTCTTCCCTTTTACAATTATGGAGCGATGAGGCTGAGATCCAATGGAAAGTTTCCCATAGTGAGGAATTTCACGAATTGCCGTTTCAACGGTTTGAAGATTAACCTCCGGATGATTCAGAATGCGTGCAAGCAGCTCATCCGGTGATTGCCCAGAAGATTCTTGCACATAGGAACGAACCAAGGAACGAAGAGATTGGTCTTCATCAGAAATAGCCGCCGCCCCAACCGCATCTTCGGCAACAGCCCTGGGGCACAACCCCACAACGAAAAACAACACAAGACCGTATGTAACAATACATCGACCCATAGCATTCACATCGTCATTCCCACGAAGCTTGTCCTCGCGCAGGCGGGGATTGAGAATCCATCCTCTCCGTCATTTCCAACGTTTTTAATCGGGAATCCCTCTTCTCCGTCTTTCCCGACATTGTTCATCATCTCTGTCATTCCCGACAGCTTTAATTGGGAATCCATCTTTGGGTTTTCTGAATGTCCGCCTTCGCAGGCAAGACAGGTTCAAAGTCGACAAGGCCTAGCGACAAGGGTTGGGACAAATGATGCAACGCCCCATCGGGGCGTCTCTACAAAGAATAACCTGAGCACAATCAGGATTCCATCATGATCGGGTCGGGTGCAGAGGCGAAACCCTCTGCACCCGACCCGATCATGAGAATGGGACGAAACAGAAATGCTGACTTAGGCAGGAGCTTCATAGAAGATGTAGGGGGTGGAGTAGTCGCTAAATTCGAAATAGACTTTTTTCTCTCCTGGATCTTTCAGACCATTCAGATTCGTATCCAAGACACCGTAACCAAATCGGTAGGGGCGTGGTTGGCTATCGTTTGTTCCCATTGCCGTTGACAGCTTATCGATTTGCATAAACCGCTTGACGAGTTTTTCTCCTGCGTAAATTTCCAAAACACCGTCAGTGCCCGTCCAATTTTGCACGGCGCGACTGAGTTTATTTTGCGTTTCCTGCGTACAAGCCGCCAAGAGCAGCAAGCCAATGATCAAGAATCTATACGGCATAATCGCTGTCTCCTTAGTCTCACGAAAAAATAACTCCTCATTTTCGCATCCCATCTTCAGGCCATCTTGGGCCGATCTTTACTCGCGCAATCCTCAGCGTAGGGCTTGGCTACGCTTGCGGTTGTACTCCCTCAGATCGATCCAATCTGCCCAAAATCTGGTGCGAATTCCAGGAAGTTATTGTTTCGCGAACCCTTAGTTTCTTGAGGCAAGGCCTCGATAGGTTTCACGAATCAGTTCTTTGCCATATGTTCGCTCCAACCGACGTACAATAAAATGCCCTCGTGCCATACTTTGAAAGTGATCCATAAAAAGCAAATTAATCGTCGCTCCACCTGCTGCCCCTAGTAACGGAATGGCTTGTGCCGCCGCCTTCTCGGAAACATGAATACTATACCGGGAGGCAATTTTAGCCAAAAACCGCACCAATACTGGTGCCCCGGAACTGGCCAATCCATGCTCAACTAAATACTTGCCCGCTTCCGTCATGGCCCCTGCTAAGGCAGCTCGAATAGCAAAATATCCCGTGTCCACACCATCATCATCTTCCTTTGTTCCCCCCAGAGCAAAGACTTCTAAACACGCCAATTTTGTATCCGCATCAGAAAGCGGCGCACCCTCACTTCTGGCAATATCGGCAATAGACCGCAACATGATGGTCGTCGAGATGGGCAACTCCACCGTAAGGGCCAACAAACCAAACGCGCCTCCTACCGCTCCGCTCACGGTGGTCAAAAACCGATGGGCACCATCTGCGGATTCGCCTCGATAGCGTTCATCCAGCGTAGAGACGGCTAAATCCATGGCTTTGGAAAGGGCTTTTTGCGTGGTTCCAACCAGCTTTTCAGAAACGCCATCGGGCAACATCGTGATTGCTTTTTCAACCGGGGCTCCGATGAGATTCGTAACTTTAGCCGCAAAGGATGGATTTTCGAGGAGATTCACCGCTCGCCCTAAATCTTGCTGATCAGTGGAAGTGAGATTGGTCATCGCTTCAGTGCCTTATTGCTGTTTTCCCAATATGCTTGTTCAAGTAGCATTGTAATATTCTTGGGACAAAAATGGCGAGTCTCACAGAGCTATCGAAAGGTTCTTCTTACTTTTTAGAATCAATGTTTGCCGTTAGGAGCCAGTCCTGACCAATTTTTTGAAGTTCCGGGTTTACAAGGCGCCAGCCTTGCTCAAGCGTCTTGGGTGAAACTCCACCAATCAGGCTCTTGGCATCTTGCCCCCCCATTAATAGGGGTGCGACATATAATCGTACCTGATTGACCAAACCCTCGTGAAGGGCAGAGGCATTAAGTGTGCTCCCACCCTCTAACAGAACAGAGGTCATACCTTTTGTGCCTAATTGGGTCAACGAGGCTTTCAACGAAACCCTTCCTTTCTTTTGGGGAAGAACCCATACCTGAACGTCTTGCTCTCGTAGCGTTTGAATTTTTTTAGGCGAGGCCTGGCCCGTCGTACAAACAATAGTAGGTTGCTCATGTACCCATTGTAAGACTTTTGCCTTGAAGGGAATGCGCAACCGGCTATCCAACACTACGCGTACGGGCTGCCGGCCCATTCGCGGCCCGGTGGCCCTCTTTGATCCTCTGGCCGACAATTCCGGATTGTCTGCCAGCACGGTCCCAATGCCCACCATGACCGCATCAACCTGACTTCGGATACGGTGAACATCTTGCCGTGCCTGGTCGCCGGTGATCCATTTCGACTGTCCTGTTCTGGTGGCAATTTTGCCATCTACGGTCATCGCTCCTTTTAGGATGACAAACGGCCGCCCCGTTGTAATCCAATGCCGATACACCGCATTCAATTGCTGTGCTTCTTCTTCCAACACACCAACCGTAACTTGAAGCCCTGCACGTTTGAGCATGTGGATGCCTTGGCCACTGACTTGTGGGTGAGGATCGGCCATGGCCACACAAACCCGGGTCAGACCAGACTGTATCAAGAGTGGTACACAGGGAGGGGTCCGTTTGTGAAGGTGACAACAGGGCTCCAACGTGACATAGAGCACGCCACCCCTCGCACGCGGCCCGGCTCGGTGAAGCGCCAAAATTTCTGCGTGGGGCTTTCCTGCCTGACGATGATAGGCTTCGGCAACGATACGCCCCTGATTGACGATCACCGCGCCAACCATAGGGTTGGGATTCGTCTTCCCCTTTCCCCGGGTCGCCAGAGAAAGGGCACGTTTCATGTAGAGACGATCAGATTGGGCGGTGGTCACCGTCTTTTCGAGGAAGTTGGAGATTTCTTACGAGGCGCAGATTTCGATGTTGTTTTCTTTTTCACTGATGTTTTTTTAAGGATAGTCTTGGTGGCTGGAATCGTTTTCGTGACCGTTTTTTTCTTGGAGACATTCCTTGTCGATTTGGCAATCGACGTTCGTTTTTTCCTTGTCGCTTTTCCAGAGGAACGCTGACTTTCTTCGCGTTCAAGCACAGCCACAGCCGCTTGTGCAGCGGCAAGGCGTGCGATCGGCACTCGATAGGGTGAACAACTCACATAATTCAATCCCAATTCATGGCAGAACGCTACCGAGCTGGGATCACCGCCATGCTCCCCACAGATGCCAAGTTTAATGCCAGGCCGGGTTTTCCGCCCCTCCTGAATGGCCCATTTCATCATGGGCTCCCACCCCTTCTTGATCCAACACCTCAAAGGGATCGGCCGGTAAAATATTTTCGGCTTTCTTTTCGATGGTGGCTTTGCACATACGACAGACCATCTTTTTCCAATCCACGTTGGTACGCTGGCAGACCGGACACCGGTCCTGCCGGTCAAGATAAAATCCGATAAAGGGGCCCGCGTCATCCCGAGAAAAGCCAAACATGGTTTGGGTCAAATCATTCGTACCAAAAGAAAAGAATTCCGCATCTTTGGCAATCTGCTTTGCCGTCACCGCTGCGCGTGGCAACTCGATCATAGTTCCAACCAGATAGCTCAGCTTGATCCCATATTGCGCCATCGTCTGTTGTGCCACATCACGAATAAGTTCCTTTTGGGCTTTCATTTCCGAGGCCATACCCACCAACGGAATCATGATCTCGGGCACAATCTTCTTGCCTTCCTGCGCGACTTCGCAGGCTGCTTCGAAAATCGCTTGCACCTGCATCCGAGTAATCTCCGGCATTGTGATACCTAAGCGGCAACCTCGAAGGCCCAGCATTGGATTAAACTCATGCAGCTCTTCGACACGATCTAAAATTCGCTGTTTCTCTTTAATAACCGCAGGATCACCATTTGTCAGCTCAAGTTTGGCCAATTCCACCAGCAAATGCTCTCGCTTAGGCAAGAATTCATGTAAAGGTGGATCCAGCAATCGAATGGTCACTGGGAACCCCTTCATCTCCCGATAGAGCCCGATAAAATCCTTCCGTTGCAGCGGGAGCAATTGTTCTAAATATATTTCGCGTTCTTCACGAGAAGACGCCAGAATCATTTTTTGCATGATAGACACACGATCTTCAGCAAAAAACATGTGCTCTGTACGGCAGAGGCCGATGCCCTCAGCGCCAAAACCGCGCGCGATTTGCGCTTGGTCCGGCACATCCGCATTGGATCGTATGCGCAACACTCGAAACGCATCCGCCCACTTCAAGATCGTGGAAAAATATCCATACTTTTCCGACTGCTTGGGGTCCAGCCGACCCTGAATAACCTGGATCATTTCGGAATCCACTACGGGAATATCTCCCGCATAGACTTGTCCCGTAAAGCCATTTAAAGAAATATACTCGCCTTCAGCCAACACCAAGGTTCCAAACTTCACGTTGTTACCATCGGACAACACTTCCACAGCATCGCAGCCGGCAATACAGACTTTGCCCATCTGCCTTGCCACGACCGCCGCGTGAGAAGTCACCCCGCCTTTTGCGGTCAAAAAGCCTTCTGCCGCATGCATGCCGTGAATATCGTCAGGACTGGTTTCATGCCTTACCAGGATGGCGCGTTCCCCTTTGGCCTTGAGTTCCACCGCCCGGTCAGGTGTGAGGGCAATTCGCCCAGCCGCCGCGCCGGGACCAGCTGGCAATCCTTTTCCTATCGCTTGAAATTTTGCCTCATCACTGCTTTCAAAAATTGGATAGAGATATTGGGAGAGTTGCTCAGGAGCGACACGCTTGACGGCTTCTCGCCTATCGATGAGCCCCTGCCTGACCATATCAACGGCAATTCGGACGGCAGCAATCCCGGTGCGTTTCCCCACCCGGGTTTGCAACATATACAATTTGCCTTCTTGAATCGTGAATTCCAGATCAAGCATGTCGCGATAATGTTTTTCGAGAATACGTTGGGTCTTAATGAGGTCTTTGTAAGCACTTGGCAGCGCCTCTTTTAACGATTCCACGGGCATGGGCGTCCGAATCCCCGCCACCACATCCTCGCCTTGAGCATTCAACAAGCATTCTCCGAAAAAGGTGGGCATCCCATTGGCCGGATTCCGCGTAAAGGCCACGCCGGTTCCACTCGTGTCTCCCATATTCCCGAACACCATGGCCTGCACATTGATCGCCGTTCCCCATTCGTCCGGAATGTCGTAGAGCCGCCGATACGTCACCGCCCGGTCGCCAAACCAGGAATCAAAGACGGCATTAATGGACATTCGCAGTTGCTCGAAGGGATCCTGTGGAAAGTCAGAACCGGTTTCTGTTTTCACAAGCAACAAATACTGGTCGACCAAACGACTCAGTGCATGTTCGGTTAAATCCGTATCATGATTCGCCCCTTCCGTCTGTTTCATGGCATTGAGAGCTTTTTCAAAACACTCGCGGGACATGCCCATCACTACGCTCGCAAACATCGTAATAAAACGCCGGTAGGCATCAACGGCAAATCGTTGGTTGTCGGTCTTTTTGGCTAACCCCTGAACCGTCTGTTGGTTCAGGCCAAGATTCAACACTGTGTCCATCATGCCGGGCATGGAGGCCCGAGCCCCGGATCTCACGGATACCAGCAGCGGATGATCCGGATCGCCTAACCGAGCTTTCATCGCCTGCTCCACTTGACGCAGCCCTCGTAGGGCTTGATCCCACATAGTGCCCGGGTAACGTTTTTTGGAATGAAAATATTCCACACAGGCATCGGTGGTAATCGTAAATCCGGGGGGGACGGAAATCTTCAAGTTCGTCATTTCCGCCAACCCTGATCCCTTGCCACCCAAGAGTTCTTTCATCGCGCCCGATCCCTCAGCTTTGCCCCCCCCGAAGAAATAGACGTATTTTTTCTGCCGCATGACGTTGCTCTCCTTTACCCGTCCAGTAAACTTGGATAGAAATGAGAAGAATGAATAGTCGACAACGAGAAAACTTTGCCAGGACATCTCGATTGAGACAGAGGAGGCTCACACTGACGCACCAACGTCGGTGCCAATAAGCCTGACCGGCTACTCCATTGCTTGAATAGAATCTGTGATTGGTTGGGGCTTGGTGAAGCGAGGTGTGGTGGTATCACAGCTGACGAGTAACCCCGATACTCATGTTGACTGATGGTCAAAAGATTGGAGATGTCCTCTATATTTGGCAATTAACTGGCGTTTTAACCACATGCCCAATACCATAACCACTATCGCAAAAATCATCAGCGCAATCAATCGGTAATTTTCTGTGGATTGGCCAGGAAAATACAGATTGCCATCTGCCCCCATGGCCAATGTCCGGCCTGGAGGCAAAGAATGCGTTTGCCCTGACATATCGGAAAAATCGATCCATTCTGTACATATTTTAATTAACCCCTCAGCCCCCGTTCACCTTCGCCCATTGAACCCCAACGCAATCCCCGTTCGCAGGATCATAGAGTTCCGGTTTGGCCAACGCCGCCTCGAGATCCACGCCACTGACCCATAATCCTAGAAACAAGAAGGCATTGCACCCGAAAATAAGACCAATCGTGACAATATGGGTAAATCGCTGTAACCGTCGAGCATCATCAGATTTCTCAAGAACAGGCCGTTCGGTATTCATCACATCTTGAATCCTTTGCTTTTCGGCCTCGACTCACCCATTCCAATTCTGAGCCCCTACCCGACATCAGTCCCGGCAGATTGGATGTACGAAAAATCAGCAATGGACAGAAAAAGACGGTCAATAGCGGTTAGCAGGGAAAGCCGATTTTCCCGAATGTGTGGATCAGAATCATTGACCAGAACCGCTGCAAAAAAATCATCAATGGGCGACTTGAATGTGAGTAAGGCATGGAGGGCATCACCATACTCCTGTTTGTTCACAAAATCAGCCACGTCGTGTTGAGCCTTGCCTAGTACCTGAAACAGTCGTTGCTCGGATTCATGTGTGAACCGTTCAGGCCTAACCTCTGTGTGCCTCCATTGTTCTTTTTCGACAATTCGATGCGCGCGCTTAAATCCAATCATCAATGTTTCAAAATCCGGCTGGCCAGCAATCGACTGCAAGGCCTGCATTCGGGATACAAGATCCCCCAAATCAGCCACTGCCTCAGGCCGAACACGGATGACCGCTTCCATCACATCTTCCTGTAACCCCATCGTGTCCCGACCATAGAATCGAAGACGGTCAATGATAAATCCGACAATCTCCGGTGAAGTCTGTGACAGACTTTGCACGACACCCTGTTTGGCGATTATCTGGATCATGTGATCCACAACCTCAACCATATTAAGCCGAAGTGGCGTTTCATTGACAATCCGAACAAGCCCATAGGCCGCGCGCCGTAGTCCTAATGGATCTTCCGAGCCGGATGGCACCATCCCCACCGCAAAAAACGCCACGATGGAATCACAGCGATCAGCACAGGCCACCAGTATACCTGGAAGACTCGTTGGCAATTGATCAACAGGAAATCGTGGAAGATACTGCTCTCCGATGGCCCGACAGACCTCTGGACCTTCACCATCGTGTTTCGCATATTCTTCGCCCATGATGCCCTGCAAGGTAGGAAATTCACCAACCATCCCGGTTGTCAGATCCGCTTTGCACAACAGTGCCGCACGTTCGCATCCTTCTTGGAGATCATCGTATCCGAGTTTCTTTGCCATCCACCCGACCAGGTCTCGTATTCGATCAACCTTCTGACGCATGGTTCCCAATTTGCGATGAAACATCACGCCATCTAACGCGGAAACGCGTTCATGGAGGAAATGTTTCCTGTCCTCTTTGAAGAAATATTGAGCATCATTGAGACGAGCTGAGAGAACACGCTCATTGCCTTTGGCGATTAATTTGGTATCTCCCCATGGGGTATTGGTCACCGCTAGAAACTTTGGTAGTAATGCGCCATCTTTCCCGACAAGAGAAAAGAACCCTTGATGTTCTTTCATCGAAGAAATCAACACCGGCTTGGGCAAAGTTAAAAATTCTTTCTGAAATGTTCCAAGAATGGCATGAGGATATTCAACACCCCAAACCGCCTCTTCAATCAACTCCTCGCGGTAGACAGGATCAATCTGTCCCCTCGCCGATTTGGCCAAAGCCGAAATCTGCTGAATAATCTCTGTTTGCCGCTCATCCGGGTCGACCAACACACCAAGTTTCTTCATCGCCGCGACATAGCTGGCTGCATTCGTCAGCGAGACTCCCTTCCCGGCATTTTTCCCTTTGATCCGAAAAAAGCGATGTCCCCAGGTCACCCCACCGGAACGGATCCCTGCAAATTCTACTTGGAGGGTTTGATTTCCCAATAGCACGACCATCCACCTGATGGGGCGAGCAAATTTAGCTTGCGAGACGTTCCAGCGCATGGTTTTAGGAAAAGTCAATTTGGCTAAATACGCAGGAAGGCTGGATGCGAGGACATGTTTAGCAGATTGACCGCGTTCATGTTTTTCGATAACGAGATAAAGACCCTTAGGAGTCTCCCTGATGGTCAGTTGTTCAACTGACACGCCTTGAGATTTGGCAAACCCTTGTGCCGCTTTGGTTGGGGCTCCTGATGCATCAAACGCCGCAGACTTGGGGGGGCCAATAATTTCTTGCGTCAGCGACGATTGCCGGGTTTGCACATCATCAACCAATAACGCTAATCGCCTAGATGTCCCAATAGTTCGTAAATTCTGATAGCTCAACCGGCATTCACTCAAGAGTTGTTCCCCCAGCGCCCCCAGATCCTGAAGAGCTTGTGGAAGAAACTTCGTAGGAATTTCCTCCGTGCCAATTTCCAACAAGAATGGCAAAGACGTGACCGTGGGTTTTCGAGGAGAAGAGCCCCTAACTTGTTCCCGTGTTTTTTGGGAAGGCGCCATAGTCATAAAAGGCTGATCCAGCCCACAAGGCCAAATCTGTACTCTACCGTTTTTTACTGATTTTCTTGGCTGAAGCCTGAATATCCCGGTGTAGCAAAGGAAAGCCCATGCGTTCACGTTGATCGTAAAAGGCCTGGGCACATTTTCTGGCCAAATTGCGAACCCGGGCGATATATCCGGTACGCTGAGCAACACTAATCGCTCCTCTGGCATCCAATACATTAAAAAAGTGCGAGCACTTCATACAACAATCATAGGCGGGAAGCACTAAGCCCCTTGGATGCTCCAGTAACTGTTCACATTCCTGTTCAAAACGATCAAACGAGGTTTGGAGAAGATTGACATCTGCAGTTTCAAAATTATAGATCGACCATTGCACCTCCGACTCATGATACAGCTCGCCATACCGAACACCCTCTGTCCACCATAAATCATAGACATTATCGACTTCCTGCAAATACATGGCGATCCGCTCTAATCCATACGTGAGTTCCACGGTCACCGGATTCATTTCCAAACCGCCGACTTCTTGAAAATACGTGAATTGGGTAATTTCCATGCCATCCAAACGAACCTCCCAACCCAGCCCCCAGGCTCCTAAGGTCGGAGACTCCCAATCATCTTGCAGAAATTGAATATCGTGTTGATACGGATCCAACCCTAAATGGGTAAGACTTTGTAGGAAGAGATCTTGAGAATCGGCAGGGGCAGGCTTCAACACGACCTGATACTGAAAGTAATGCTGAAGACGATTGGGATTGTCTCCATACCGTCCATCTGTCGGTCTTCGACACGGCTCGATATAGGCTGCGCGCCACGGCTCGGGACCAATCGCACGCAAAAAGGTGGCCGGGTTAAACGTTCCCGCGCCTTTTTCCGTGTCATACGGCTGTGTAAGGATGCAGTCGTGAGACTTCCAAAACTGATGGAGGGAGAGAATAATCTCTTGAAAGGTCACAACGCTCGACTTTGGGCTGTGCGAGGCCTGATATACCGGCAACCAATCAGCCAGCCCATAAAGACATTCAATTCAAACACATAAGGATATCCCCACAGAAGTTTCGACCGTAGCAATAACCCCATGACCAGTCAAGATTGTTCAGATCGCCTTTCCCGGCAACTCCTTCTAGACACAACATTGAGAACGAGGAAAATAAAATTTTCTATCTTGTTTTTTATAGGCCTATTCAAGTATATTTATTCCCCTGTTTATTTATTGAGGAGGGGCTTAACCAATGAAACCATTTTCTAACGTGTTCTTTTTTGCTTTCTTCGGCCTTGCCACTTTGGTCATGGGGTGCGCTAGCTCACCCACAGTGGGAGAACCAAGAACTTGTGGCGTGAGTCCGGAGATGTCCGATCCGAACCGCGTGGCTCAGGGAACGCCGGGAGACACACTTGAAGCCTGTCTTTCTCGCATTCCATGTGATGCTTCCGAGGGCCAACTACGTATAGCCACATTGACTTGCGAACGGGATGAAAAAGCCCGGGCCTCAATTGAGGCAGTTCCTGGAAAATAAACTTCCCTCGCTGGTAACAGGTAGTTGCCAGCGAGCCATTCTTCCTCGCTGTACAGTCCCATTCCCCCATTCACACAACTCGTTTTTCTTTCTTCCCATATCTATCATTTCCTGTCATGAAGAATTATTTCGATTCTTACTTTCCAGGCGACCTTAATGCTTGACCGGATTGATTCATGTCATCATTCATCGTTGTCACAGGCATTCGGATCAACGCTCACTGCGGAGTCACCGAGGCCGAACGTAACATTCGTCAACCCCTTCTCGTCGATCTGACAGTTCAATGCCCAAACCCATCGGCTTTTCAGAGCGACCGGCTCACTGATACGGTTGATTATGCGGCCCTCACCCAATGCGTCCGAGATATCGCCGAAAGTCGAGCGTTTGCCCTTCTAGAAGCACTGACCGAACACCTCTGTCAAACGCTCTTTCAGCACTTCCCCCTGACGCACCTAAAAATTTGGGTAAGAAAAATTCGTCCACCCATGAAAGACTTTACAGGCTCTGTAGGGATAAGATTGGTACGAACACGACAGGATATTGTTCAAATCAAGCACGGGCAACCCTCGCCCTTTCTGGCTGCCCAACTCCCAAGATTGCCTCCAGGCAAGGCTTTGGATGTTGCCACAGGCCGAGGCCGACATGCTCTTTATCTGGCCTCTCAAGGCTTTTCCGTTCACGGGATCGACCGTAATCGTGAAGCTCTCGAATTCCTTGATGCCCGGGCCCAAGAGGCTTTTGGGCTTCCCATTACCACCGAATTTGTGGATTTAGAAACTAATGATCTCCACCCTCCTAACCTGGGAACCGAAGCCTATGATGTTATTCTGGTATTCTTCTATCTCTACCGTCCTCTTTTCCCTCAATTACTCAAAGCCTTGAAACCGGGAGGGGTCATCCTGTACGAAACTTTTCTTCTTGAGAACCATCTTCATCGACAACACCCACGCAGAAAAGAATTTTGCCTAGAGGCCAATGAATTGCTCACACTCCTTCAGGGTTTGCAGATTCTTCATTACGATGAAGGCGATCACACAGGAACCACTAAGACAGATCGAGCATTTACCGCACGTGCACTAGCTCGTAAACCCTAATCACCTCTCAAAAAATATGAGCCGCATCGACCTTCATACTCATACGACATTTTCAGATGGAAGCTTTTCACCCACCGATTTAGTCACACTCGCGAATCAACAAAGCATCGATATCCTGGCTATCACCGATCATGACACGACAGAGGGTTTACCTGAAGCCATAGAAGCCACTAAAACCCTTTCACTGGAATTAATTCCCGGCATTGAATTGAGTGCGCAATTTCAGAATCGCGAAATGCATATCTTGGGCTATTTTATCAACCTGACTGACCCCCAATTTCAAACCAGACTGGAAACCCTGCGTTCAACTCGTCTCCACCGCATTCACCATATATTAGATCGTCTGCATTCACTGGGAATGGATATTTCCCTCGAAGAAGTCCAACAGGCCTCGGGAACCGGCACCATCGGCCGCCCGCATATTGCTCAGGTCCTGATGGCCAAGGGCCATGTCAAAAGTATGAAAGACGCCTTTGAACACTTATTGGGTTCGCGAGGGAAAGCCTATGTCCAGCGAGTGGTCCCGGAAGCTCATGAAATCATTGGTTGGATCATTGAAGCTGGAGGGATCCCTGTTCTCGCACACCCCTATTGGGAAGGCTTGAACAAAGACGACAGCACCACTGCCTGCCAAAGCTTGGTAGAACAAGGGTTACGGGGCATAGAAGTATTTTATGGCACCTTTTCGGCGCGACACATTTCTTTCAATCTGGGATTAGCTAGACGGTTCGACTTGCTCATGACCGGGGGCAGTGATTTTCACGGGACATTGAAACCTGACATTGCCCTGGGGAAGGGACGAGGCTCACTCCATGTCCCACCAAAAGTTGTGGAACGATTACGGGTCGCGGCAGGGTACTGAAACGTAAAAAACGGCTCAAACAGAGAAAGTCTAGCTAAGGGCGGCCTCTTGGGGATTCCATCCGCCATATTCCGCCATATCTCATCTCTCTGACCGAGCGTTAAGGATCATCCACATGATTGAGCTGCAGCGATATCATGTTGGATGCATCGCTGGTTCTGCGTCCGGAATTATCCCACCCTCATGAATATTCGTAAGAGTTACCGAATGTATAATTGTCGGCATGCTCTTCCGGGTTTGTGGCGGATGCGTATAAGGAAACTTGACTCCGGCGGGATCTCTCAAAAACCTAATCTGGCATCGTTCCGCTTCTTCCCAACTACAATCTCCAGGAATACGTTCCACTACAAAAATCTCATGGAGACGGTCTGATTCGAGCAATTCACGTCTCCAGTTATAAACATATGATGTTTTTCCGCACCGCGCCGCTTCAAGATGGTCCTGCAACCGAAGTTCCCGGCGCTTGTGCGTCTTCCCAATGTATCTCAAAGATCGATCTCTTGGATCAACTAAACCATAAATCAAAAAACGACTTGGACGTACCATCGTCACTTTATTTGCAGAACGGTTAAGCTCACCGACGCCAATGAACCGCAGCGGAATTGCCGTCCGGTGCGGCGCCTTGATACTTATTTCCCTGCACCGACTTTTCGTGCCTATTGAAAGCCGGGGGCCTCATATGTGTTATGTTTTCGTCCGCTCAATCCAGTAATCTGGTTTTCTATGCAGGTGCGCAACCGCAAGGATGAAGATGTGATCTTCCTCAATCGAATAAAGCGGTTTGTACGGAAACTTGTGTAGAAGACATTTCTGAACATCGCCTCGTTCTACAGACCATGCCTCCGGATATTCTGAAATCCTTTTTGCGGCATTTCGGACCTCTTTCCGGAACTGCATTCCAAGCCCTTCAAATTCAATCTCATAGTAGTGGGTTGCATCATCAAGTTCTTTTCTTGCGAGCTTTGAAAATATTACCCTCATTATTCTTCCTTGAATATTTCCTCCATGGGTATGCCCTCAACCTTACCTGCACGATAGGCTTTGAGGCGCTTTTCTGCCTCGTCTGCCCATATTGCGTCTAGTGAGCTATCAGGTTCATCCAGGCTCTTTATTAGCCCTTCGACGACCATAAATCTTTCTTCTGGTTTAAGTTTCAGTGCTTGTTCAAGTACATCTTTACTACTCATCAGTCTCACCTCTCATTTGTTCTAATCGGGCTTCACCGGTGCGGAGCGAAGTACGAGTGGAGCGTCCGGCTGCAAGTGCCTTGATACTTTTTTGAGGCCTCCCCCTTCGATTTCAGCCTTAGGAGGTATAACCTACCATCCCTCATAGTGACACATGGACTACAACGAAGAGGAAAATCTCATGAAATTCTGCAACCAAAATATTGTTGGCTTGCTTATAAACCTCTATTTCCTGAATCTGTATTGCCACTTTTTTTGTGCTCCACAAATAATGAGCTAATAAATTTTAACGCACAATTGATGTAAGGGACTTGGGAAATACCAATATACCTAAATCGCTTTCAGATTGAGGTCAGATTTGGTCGATTTGATTGAACAAAACCGATTGAACACTCAATTGTCAGGAGCCTCGACAATATGATTTTCAAATCGCGTACACCCCTCAGCAAGCAGCCGATTCGTCAGCATCTCTCCCGGCCATTCGATGGGCAAGTCAGCCGTAAAAACCCACACATCCGGAGACGTCCATATGGGACCATGGTCTTCAGGAAGTTCCGGGTCAAATAAATCCGTCCACACAGGCATATAGACCCCATTGCCGCACTGCGTATGCAAATGCACCACTGTTCGGCTCCGGACAGGACCTTCAAGATCATGCCAAACGGCAGCGGTTTCATCGGCTAACCGATGAAGACGTACGGCGTTTTGGGCGTCAAACAAGGCATAGGCCGCATAGTTTGGCGCTTCCAACATCTGAGGAGCCTTCGCCACTTCCGGACATTGCGCCACCAAACCCTCCATAATCGCCTGGCAGTCAGTTTCTGAGAGCGTGTCAGGCATCGTTGTATCCGTTACCCCAAGAATCTCAAAAAACAAAAAGGCTGTGGCCTCCACGGGAGGATGCAGTCGGGCGGCAATCATTTGCCGACGCTGCCCTTCAGCCAAGCTGGAAATATGGTCATGCACTTTCTCCAAATTTACAAAATCCAGTGTGGTATCCGTCAACAACCGCGGCTCAACCGTGATCGCTGCGCCCGGAGACAGATGCAGGTGTCTTCGCAGCAAATCCGCAGTTTCCACCGGATCAATTTTCAATTTCAAGGGAAAGACTAAATTGGCCTGTAGGGGCAATTCCAATGAGGCGAGCACGGCATAAGTTTCGGTGTCTTCATGTTCGGTGTCCATCACACAACAACTCGCCGCTTCCGCAAGTAGATCAAACAACCATTCCGCCATATTCTCATCTAAGGCGGCCAACACGGTGAGCACTTCATGTTCACGATCTTGATCCAACAAGGCTTGCAAAACCTCAATGGCCAAACTGGGATCACCATGTTCATGGCGACGAGCATTGATTAAATGAATCAGATCACGCGTGAGAGGATCAGGGCGGTACCAACTAGCCATGACGATTACATACCTTTACGGACGATTAAGATGGTTAAAAGATTCCTGCATGCAACCGTTCAACAATAGGGGCATTTTCCCATTACCAGAACCTATTTGCCAACTTCTTATTCCCCTATGACTTTAACCAATACCCGCTTTCGACGTCGACCATCGAATTCCGCATAGAAGATTTGTTCCCATGGACCAAAATCCAACGCCCCATTTGTAATGGCTACAACGACTTCCCGGCCCATAAGTTGGCGCTTGATATGGGCATCGCCATTATCTTCGCCTGTGAGATTATGTTGGTAGTCCGCAGAATGAGGAGCCAATCGCTCAAGAAATCGCTCATAGTCCTGAAGCAGACCGGCTTCATCGTCATTGATATAGACACTGGCAGTAATATGCATGGCATTGATTAGCACCAACCCTTCTTGAATACCGCTTTGCTGAATGACACGTTCAACTTGCGTTGTGATATTCACATATTCCCGCCGCGACTCCGTATGAAACCAGAGTTCTTCTCGATGTGCTTTCATACGTACCTCCTAACATGACTAAAAGTACTCGATTCTCTCTCACCTCTCACGCCATTGCAAGTGAGGCAAAACGATCTCAATCCCTGACAACCAAACAGACAAGCCAGAGGCCTTAAAATTTGACATGACTTAGTAGGGGTGGTAAGAAAGTTAACTATTGAGTGAGTTTCCTACGCCGAACATTCCTTGAGACATTTCCAACAGGCAGACAGGTGCATGCAAGATCGTGCACGTTCCGTCTTTCCTTGAAAAGGAGATTGGACTTATGACAGCCACATTTGACGCAACGCTTCCAATGAAACGCCCCTTACGTTGGAATGTGTTTTTCGCGGAAGAATCCGAGAAGGATTTAGATTTTGACGAAGGGTTTGAAGAAGATGAACTCCACCAATCTAAGCCGCCTTCCCGACGGCCTCTTTTGTGGATTCTACTCTTGATCCTAGTCGGTGGTGTCGCCTATTGGATGCTGAATGACCCGTCAACAAAAATGCAAAAATTCACTTCCATGGATTCAATGGAAAGCACCAACCCTGCATCGCAAAGATCAGATATGACAGCACCTCTGTTCCAAGAGAATCAAACCGTAGTGCTCGCCGATAAGACAGGAGTATCCATCCTCATGGGAGACCCTACGAATTCTCAGCCTGGACCTATCGTAAAGTCCAGTGAGCCCTTGACCATTCTCGATGGAAGTTATCAAATAACGGGATGGATCTATCTGGTCAAAACAGAATCAGGAAAAACAGGATGGATTTCCGGTGAAAAAATCGAGAACCCTTCCTAAGACAGGGCTAGGCCTCGAGCAGGGAAAACAACGCCACAAGATTATTGCATAATCTCAAGCATTTTTTTGCCCCTCCCAATCAGACTTTCCTCCTAAATCATTCCTCCGTAAGCACCAGACTTAGCTATTCCCCAATTGAACCAGTCGGATCATCCTTGCTAGTGTGATGTTCTGATTCTCAAAACGTCATCACACAGACAAAAGCACCTTCTGTATCTAACTAGATATCAAGTTACCCATGTCCCCCACTGAAGCTCAAGAATTCTGCACCTCCTATACAAAACAAAGCGGAAGCAATTTTTATTATTCCTTCCTCTTTCTTCCTCGACCTCAACGAGAAGCCATGTATACGATTTATGCGTTGTGTCGAATGGTAGATAGTGCGGTCGACGATCCCCTACCAGACAGTAACCCATTGGAAGTCTTGGCTATATGGAGGCAAGAAGTCTCCGCCGCTTACCAAGGCCATCCTACGCTCCCGGTGACGATCAGCTTGGTCGCACACCTGCAAGAGTTCGATATTCCCGAACAGTTGATCCAAGAATTAATCTCCGGCGTCGAAATGGATTTAACGATCAATCGCTACGCGACTTTCTCAGACCTTTATCCCTACTGCTATCGGGTGGCTTCGGTGGTCGGATTAATTTGTCTCAAAATTTTCAAAACCCAGTCCCCCAAAGCAGAAGACTACGCCGTGAATTTGGGGCTCGCTTTTCAGTTAACCAACATGCTTCGGGATCTCTATAGTGATGCCCAAGAAAATCGTGTGTATCTTCCACAAGAAGACTTTCAACGATTTGGATATTCCGTGGAATCTTTGCTCGCCAAGCAATCCTCTCCGGCCCTTGTCGAGTTGATGAAATTCGAATGTGCCCGGGCACGGTCTTACTATCAGCAAGCCCATGACATTCTTCGTACGCTTCCCGCGTCGGATCAAAAAGCCCTGGTAGTCGCGGAAATCATGCGGGGAGTCTACAGCACTATTCTCCACAAAATTGAGGCACAGAATTATCCGGTCTTTGGTCCCCGAACCCGCGTCTCGTCATTCCAACGCTTGATCATTGCTTCAGGTATTTGGTTCCGGTCCTTCTTCACACGACATTTCGTGCCATCCGTGTGACACGCGACATCCTGATACTTGGGGACAACCTCACCGGGTTAGTCACCGCCTACCGGCTGTTTCACTATGGCTATCACATCAGTATTGTCGACACACCATCCCCCGCTCAAACAATAAGTCCTTCGAGAACATCACCAGAATCAATACATTCGACCTCATCCCATCCCCTATCTGCAAGTGGGGAGATCCCCCTCATTCTTCACGGTTTTTATCATTCAACATGGTCGTTTTTACAAGAATTGTCGTTTGATTGGCCTCCCCGGACGCCCCAGTCGGTGTGCTTAGAATTTGCAGCGGAAGGGAGAAAGCCTATTGCGCTCCCCAAACCCTCGCGACTGGAATGGATTCATCCTCTTACCCGATTCACTTTTTTCAAAGGTCTCTCCTGGTCAGACCGATGGCATGTCATCAATTTTCTCTAAAAACAATGGGAAGACAATCTCCTCCCCAATCCTAATCCCGATATTGAAAGTGTAGAAGCCTGGCTCATCTCCGCCAAGCAATCCGAACACAGCCGTTCTAATTTCTGGAGTCCACTGTGTCGATTGTTCTTAAATTGCGATCTATCGCAGGCATCTCTGAGTTCGTTCATTGAAGCCCTTTCTCAGTATTGGTTCGGTCAACCCACAGATGCCGCAACGTTTCTCGCGCCTCCCGAGACTCTCGGCAAACTGGAAGCAGAGCTTCGCCAACGTTTAATCAACAAGGGAGTTTGGTTTCACACCTCAAAAGCAAGGATCCATATCCACACTGACGCAGAGGAATTCAAGCCATTGAGCTAGACGAAAAACCTTTCAAGGCTCAAGCCTATATCTCCGCATTGCCTCCTCGGAATCTTCTCCGATTACTCCCCGAACGAGCCTTAGCCCGTTACGCCTTTTTCAACTCTTTGGCTCAGGTACCAGAAGTCTGGGGATTGGCAGTTCGGTTTACCTTGAACAATATTCTCATCCCACCTCGACTTATCCTCAATGTAGATCCTTTTGACTGGATCACCGGTCAACCCAGCGAAAAATCCGATTCACCAAAGGCCTTGGTCACTTGTATCACGCTCCGTGAGTCGATCGCTCAGAAACACAGTGAGGAATGGCTCCTTCACACAGCCTGGAGCTTCATCCAGAATCTCTTCAACCTTTCCCCTTCCCATACTCAAGAATTCTGTGAACCCCACATTATTCGGCAGATCGGCCCATTCTTTCCGTGCCACCGAGGATGTCGTACCCATCGGCCCATTTCTAAGGCACCACTGTCTAATCTCTTTCTGGCTGGCCCCTGGGTCGCAACCAACCTTCCACCTTCTCTGGAAAGCACCATCAAAAGCGCCAATGCCTGCGCCGAAGCCGTCGCTACATACTTTTACGGAAACTTGGATTGACATCTTCTCCCCTCAAACTTAAGATCCTCGCCTATGGATTTGCCGAAACTCAGTGCTTCCCTACATGATTGCCAACGCTGCCAGCTCTCTGCTGGTCGAACGCAAGTGGTCTTTGGAACAGGCAACCCTCAGGCCTCTATCATGTTCGTCGGAGAGGCTCCAGGCTTTTACGAAGACCGAGAAGGCGAGCCATTTGTGGGAGCGGCGGGAAAATTGCTCACAGAACTCCTTCGATCGATAGGACTCGAGCGATCTGACATCTATATCGCCAATGTCATCAAATGCCGTCCTCCCAACAATCGAGATCCGTTACCTGATGAAATCGACACCTGCAAGCCATTTCTCTTGCAACAGATTGCTCTTATTCAACCGAAGCTAGTCTGCACCTTGGGAAACTTTGCCACCCAAACGCTGTTAGAAAGAAAAGTCGGCATCACCAAAGTTCGTGGACAGGTCATTCAGTTAGAAAACTTCGTCGTCTTTCCGCTGCTTCATCCCGCCGCCGCCCTCCACCAGGGGAATCTACGAGTTCCACTCAAAGAAGACTTCCAAAAGCTCAAAGCCGTCCTGGAGCAAATGAGCAAAACACCCACCTCTTCACCATCAACCCTTTCCACATCAAAAGCACCATCCAAAGAAACTCCAGCCGATCCCCCTACCCAAATGAACTTGTTCTAGGAAAAATCTAATCCATAATAAGGAGGCCCCCTTAAATTAGAGTAGCCTGCAAATTTTATTTTTGATTGTCTATTTTCTTTGCATTTTACTTTGCCTGCGAACCTACCCATCGCCCCTTGAGGAGACGATGCCTGCACGCTACCATGAATCACAACCTGGCTCGAACTAAAAAACTTATGGCATTTACGGCCGATACCCACCATCATTTCTTTCAAAATTTTCTGCCTCTTGACCCCCCATCCTTATCCTCACAATTACGATCATGAAATTCCTCAAATTTCTGGGATGGTCGGTGGTTGGGCTTGCCCTTCTTTCTGGCTTGGCCTATTGGCTTCTCCCTACCATTGGCAGCATGCTCATCACGCAGGGTTTAACCAATCATGGATTTACAAACGTCGTGATCCACCTCGACTATCCCAGCTCACATGCGCTGACTATTCCGTCTTTGGCATTCAGCACTTCTGCAGAGTCCGGGCAAGCTCCATCATCATTGACAATACGGAAATCACCTACTCCTTGGACTCTCTCTTGAATAACGTAGTCGACGCCGTGAACATTGAGCACATGAGGATAGTATGGGATTCCTCATTACTTGAAAGGCCCTCATCTCAATCCCCATCATTGCCAGCACCGCAGACTGATTCACAATTTGACTTCACTTCGCTTGGCTCGGGAGCCCCACTCCCTGTCCTGCCTTTCCAACATCTCCATGTCAAACACCTGGAGATTTCTAATCCTCTGGCTCCTCCTGCCCTGCAACAAATCTCAATCAACGCGAGTATGGATGTTCTTCATGAAGGGTATGAGGGAACCATTCATCTTGAAGGAAAGGGGCTCCTCCTTAATCTCCTCACATTCTCTCTGACGCATAATGGTACGGTTTCATTTACCGGAACCCATACGAACGCTCACGAAGACACTGTGCTTAGCCTGAAAACCTCACTGGAAAGGTCTCCTACTGCCCTGAAGCTTCAAGGCAAGACCACCCTCAAGCTCCATCCATTAATCCACACGCTTGCGGCACTGTACCCTCTCCCGCCTGAATACCAGTATTTGACAGGAACCTTTTCCGGTTCTTGGACGGGCACCATTCATGAAAAGCCTTCACAAGCTGACTCTTCCTTCGGACCGATCCAGGGGGATTTTGCGTTGGACGCCCACATGCCAACATGGCCTCCCTTTGCCCAGGATGTTCAACTTCGTACGCAAGGAACATTTGCCGTGAAAGGTCCTACCATTACCATTGCCTTGCAGCCCTCATCCTCTGGAAGCGTCAATCTCTCCCTGAATTCTTTGACCCCTCCAGCACTCAAACAGTTCATTTCGCACAAAGGTTTTCGGTCGTTCAGTTGGAACATTCGCCAGCCCGTTCCCGTGGTCGTCTCCATGAAACAGAATCTGGATGCTATCCAGATTCCGAGCGGCCAAATCCAGATTGCTATGCGCAATTCTTCAGAAAAACTGGGCATCCTCCTCTCTTCACGGAATCTTCATTGGAAACCAACCAGCGGCCTTACCGGCAAGGGGGACGTGAGTATTTCCGCGCATCTCAAGCCAGCTTCAACTCCGTCTCTGAGCCTAGAAACTCTTTCCTTAGAGGCAAGTTCCTCCATTGAGAAATCGGCAGATCAAATTGTCGTGACGCTCCATCCCTCCTCCTTTTTGCACCTTTCAAATATGAATAAGGAGGCCATCCATATCCCCGCCCTCGAGGGCCGATTCCCAAAAGCGCTCTCCTGGACATATCACACAGAAGCACAAACGTGGGAATTGCAGGCCGCAGCCTCAACCCTCTCCCTTCCGTCTTTTTCCTTACAAGGCAAACAATGGAAATTGGGAGATATCCTCACGAAGGACCTCATGATGACTGCTACACCAGAGAGATGGGTGATCAATGGAGAAACCGAAGTAAAACAGGTGCGCCCGCCATTTGACACCATTAAGATCCCAGCCTCCAATTGGCTTGCTCGTTATTCGGCCAATCCAACTTCCATGACTGTTCAGTTCAAAGGGCAAACTCTTCGGCATCCGCTCCACATAGGAGGTCAAGTAAAGCTTGACCTCCAAACAGGTGATGGTTCCGGCACCATGACTCTGAAGCCGATCCGGTTCGCCCCGCAAACACTGGTCTTAAGCCAACTCATTCAGCCCTGGCCCTTTCCAGATATGGACGTGACGCACGGGACCGCCTCGGCCTCTGCGGAAGTGACCTTTAGCCAAGCCCTAAACGAAACCGACACGCCCATTCAGATCAAACGTCTACATGGAATTGTCGATTTCAAAGAGATTGGTGGGTTTATAACGCCCACCATCATGGAAGGACTCACGACTCGAGTTGAAATTCTTGGTGAAAACGAAACCTTGCGCATCCCCACCACCCCCGTTCGCATCAGGAACATTCAATCAGCAATAGGGCTGACGGAGACATCACTCCTCTTTTCAACGGGAACCTTTCCTCAAACATCCGTACCAAGTCTTTCCATCTCTAACATGAGCACCCACCTTCTGGGGGGGAAGGTATCCCTATCAGAAACCGTAATTGACCCATCCGCCACCACCCATGAAGTGACCCTCCAAGTCAGAGGACTGGATCTCAGCGAAGTTTTAGGATTAGAACAACAGGAGACCGTAAAAGGCACCGGCACACTGGATGGCATACTTCCCCTGGTCATCTCGGGGAAGAATGTCGAGGTCCATCAGGGCTCAATAACCGCACGTCCACCAGGAGGAACCCTGCAACTGAAAGTCGACGAAGAAACCGCAGACAGTTGGGCAACGAGCCAACCACATCTTGATCTTATCGTCCAAGCCTTACAAAATTATCAGTATTCCAAGTTAGAGATTGGTGTCGATTATGAAAAAAATGGTATTCTGAAACTGGCCACGCAATTAGAAGGGAAAAATCCGGACTTTCGAAATGGCGTTCCCATTCATTTCAACCTGAACATTGAAGAAAATATTCCAGCCCTCATGAAGAGTCTGTCCCTCGTGCAAGGCCTGGAAGATAGCATTGAAAAAATGATGGCGGAGAGGGGACAGTCATCAGCCAAA
>PVMK01161860.1_pt1 | contig 24252 bp, 21 predicted proteins | sample 1853481 | NCBI WGS metagenome assembly PVMK01 (sample SAMN08533507, study PRJNA380276) | Marine sediment metagenome, whole genome shotgun sequencing project. | reverse complement strand
CTTGTCCAGCAACTTATTCAGGGCTGAGGAGAGTCGACGACCCGTCTGCTGCGGATTCATCGTATGCCCGAATTTGGTAATAAAGCGGGTAAAAGAGTCCATCTTTTCCGGATCGGGTACATCATGGATGCGATAGACAAAGGTCTTTCCCACCTCCTTTTTACCGGACTGCCCTTTAGCATCCTGGGGCTTACCCTCTTTCTCATATTTCCCTCCACGACTGGCGAACGCAGCCACCCGTTTATTGGCAAGCAGCATAAACTCTTCTATCAGCCAGTTGGCCTCCTTCTGTACCTTGAAATAGACCCCGGTGGGGGTTCCATCCTCTTCCAGGTGAAACTTCACTTCATCCCGCTCAAAATTGATGGAGCCATTTACATATCGCTTCTCCTTAAGCACTTTGGAAATCTCATAAAGTTTCAGCACTTCGGCTTTCATATCGCCATCCCCTGATTCAATGATCTCCTGGGCCTCTTCATAAGAGAATCTCCTCTGAGAGTGGATCACCGTCCGACCAAACCACTCATCCAGTACCTCTCCCTGATCATTCATTTTGAAAACTGCCGAGAAGGTGAGCTTATCCTCGTTGGGACGAAGTGAGCAAACCCCGTTTGAAAGTTTTTCGGGAAGCATGGGGACCACCCGGTCCACCAGGTATACCGAAGTAGCCCTGTCGTATGCTTCACTGTTGAGTATGGTTTTCCTTCTTACATAATGTGAAACATCGGCAATGTGAATGCCCACTTCCCACAAGCCATTCTCCAGGGGAAGCAGGGAGAGTGCATCATCAAAGTCCTTGGCATCGGCCGGGTCAATAGTAAAAGTGGGGGTCTTTCGAAAATCCCTCCGGCTTTTGATCTCTTGGGCAGAGATTTTGTCAGGGATCTTTTCTGCCGCAGCCTCCACCTCCTCAGAAAACCTGATGGGCAAATCAAATTCGGCAAGTATGGAATGCATCTCGGTATCGTTTTCACCCGGATAACCCAGAATATCCACTATCTCTCCAAATGGATTTTTCACCTTTTTCGGCCAGTCCACAATCTTCGCAATGGCCTTTTGTCCGTGTTCAACCCCATTGAGCTTCTCCAGCGGAATGAAAATATCAAAGGGCATCTTGCGGCTATCGGGCAGCAAGAAAGCATAGTTCCGGGAAATCTCCACGGTACCCACAAAGGTATCCCTGGCCCGTTCCAGTATCTCTATCACCTCACCCTCCACCCGGGTGCTTTGCTTGCGTTTGGGATAGACAATTACCTTGACCAGGTCACTGTCCAGCGCATTCTTCAGATTGTTTCTTGCAATAAATACATCATCTGTGGAATCCTCCGAAACCAGAAAACCATAGCCATGTTGAGTCATGTCGATGGTTCCGGTTCGATAACCTGCCCGTGTGAGCATGCGGTACTTCCCGGGTTCCAATTGCTCCAGATGCTTCTGAGTCACAAGCTCATCCAGGGTCCTGTTTACAATGGCCCGCCTGCTTTTATCGTTGATAAAGAGAAGCTTGGAGATCTGTTTATAATTGTATATTTGCCTGGGATTTCTCCCGAAAACACCCATGATCAGTGCCGCAGCCTGATCGCGTGTGAATTTATCTTTTCCCGGTCGTTTACTCTTTCCCATAACTTCTTCATTTCTGTAACAGCTAAATTTACTAATTTTGTGCCACCATTCTGTTTATCCGGCAATAGTTATGACCAACAACTTCTCAATTTACAATACCCTGACCAGAAAGAAAGAGCACTTCAAACCTCTTAACCCTCCGTTCGTTGGTCTTTATGCCTGTGGACCCACCGTATATGGGGATGCTCACCTTGGACATGCCCGCCAGGCCATTACTTTTGATGTGCTCTACCGCTTCCTGCTCCACCTGGAGTATAAAGTGCGGTATGTCCGAAATATCACTGATGTGGGTCACCTTGAAAACGACGCCGATGAGGGAGAAGATAAGATCCTGCAGAAAGCCAGGCTCGAATCGCTGGAGCCCATGGAGGTGGTTCAACACTACATGAACAGGTACCATGCCAACATGCAGGAGCTGAATGTGCTTGATCCCAGCATTGAACCCAGGGCCAGCGGCCACATCATTGAACAGCAGGAGCTGATCCGGAAAATCATGAAGGCAGGTTATGCCTATGAAAAAAACGGATCTGTCTACTTCGACGTTACTGAATATAACAATTCCCATCCCTATGGGCAGTTGTCGGGCAGAAAGATCGAGGATCTGCTCTCAAACACCCGAACACTGGACGGACAATCTGAAAAGAACAATCCCCTTGATTTTGCACTCTGGAAGAAGGCCGATCCTACGCACATTATGAGGTGGCCCTCCGAGTGGAGCGATGGATATCCGGGTTGGCACCTGGAGTGCTCGGCCATGAGCACCAAATACCTGGGCATGGAGTTTGATATTCACGGAGGAGGCATGGACCTTTTATTCCCTCATCATGAATGTGAAATTGCCCAGAACGTGGCTGGTTACGGCAAACCGTCGGTCCGCTACTGGATGCACAACAACATGATCACCATCGATGGAAAGAAGATGGGACGCTCCCTGGGTAACTTTATCACCCTGGATGAACTTTTTGCGGGCGATCACAAGGTGCTGGAGCAGGCTTACTCTCCCATGACAATCAGGTTCTTTATCCTGCAGGCACATTACCGAAGTACGCTCGATTTTTCCAATGAAGCTTTACAGGGCTCGGAAAAAGGACTGACGCGACTGCTTAAATCCATTGAGATGCTCAATCTTGTAAAACCAGGAGAGACTTCAACGCTGGTTGTGGAAAAGTTGATTGAAAAGTGCGACAAGGCCATGATGGATGATATGAATACACCCATTTTGATTGGACATCTGTTTGAGGGAGTGAAGTGGATTTCTGCATTGAGCGAGGGAAGGCAATCCCTTAATGCTGCCGACCTGGAGAAGCTTCAGTCCCTGTTTCACAACTACGTCTACAAAGTACTTGGTTTAAACAAAACCCAATCATCCGAAACGGGCGACCAGATTACCGGCAACCTGGTGGAGATGATTCTGCAGCTTCGGACCGATGCCAAGGCACAACGCGATTTTGACACTGCCGATCGCATCAGGGAAAAACTGTCCGATCTGGGAATCACCATTAAGGATCGAAAAGATGGTACCGATTGGGAAATCAATTGATATGACACCTACCTACCGGTCACACGCTATACAAATAGGTCACCTGACCATGGGGGGAGAAACACCCGTTTGTCTTCAATCCATGACCAATACAGATACCAATAACATTGAGGCGTCTGTGGAACAGTGTATCCATATGATTGATAAAGGGGCACAGCTGGTAAGGCTGACCACCCAGGGAAAAAGGGAGGTGAAAAGCCTGGCTGCCATTCGAAATCGGTTACAGGATAAAGGTTTTAAGACTCCAGTAGTGGCTGATATCCATTTTAAGCCTGACCTGGCTCTGGATGCCGCCAGGGTGGTTGAGAAGATACGGATCAATCCCGGAAACTACCTTAAAGGAAATTCGGTGGATGAGTTGCTTCCCCGCTTGATTCAGGTTTGCAAGGAGCATGGGACGGCCATGCGAATTGGAGTGAACCATGGGTCCTTGAATGACTCTATTCTAAACAGATTTGGGGATACTCCAGAGGGCATGGTCGAATCGGCCATGCAGTTCCTGAGGGTATGCCAGAAGCAATCTTACGATCAGGTGGTAGTCTCTATGAAATCGAGCAATCCCAGAGTGATGGTGCAATCCGTACGGCTCCTGGTTCAAGAGATGACCCATGAAGGGATGTCCTATCCCTTACACCTCGGAGTGACCGAGGCAGGGGATGGAGTCGATGGAAGAATTAAATCTGTGGTAGGGATGGCTCCCTTATTGTTGGAAGGAATGGGGGATACCATTCGTGTTTCCCTTACCGAACCCCCCGAGGAAGAGATGCCGGTGGCCGGTCAAATTGTTGAGCTCTTCCCCAGGCCCTCACAACTGCCCTATTCACCCTTTGAAAACCTGGCCTGGGATCCTTTTCGTTTCAAAAGAAGGAGTACCTTCCCCATCCTGGGAATTGGTCATGGGGCGAAAGTGAAGATTATCAGTTCTGATCCACCCGAATCCGGATCGGATCGAACACCCATGGAGGTCAACCCGGCTACTGTTACCTACAAGCAGTGGTCAAAAGATGCGGGATTGGTTGAAAGAGGAGGTAAACTCCTCCTTCTGGAACAGGGATCGAAAACCATTCAGGAGGTGAAGCAACAACTCAATCACTTCTGTTTAAAGAATACCACGGTTCCGGTCATCTATAAGAGTACCCACCAAAGTGAAAATGAGGACCATTTTATGATGCAACTGGCGGGTCATATGGGTTCCCTTCTTGTAGATGGGACCATTGATGCAATCTGGGTGGAGAATCCCAAAATTAAGACTGAAAAGATCAATGAGATACTCCTTGCCATTTTACAGGCAGCCGGAGCCAGGATCAGCAAAACCGAATACATTGCCTGCCCCTCCTGCGGACGCACTCAGTTTGATATTGTATCCCGACTCAAAGAGATCAGGGAAGCCACCTATCACCTGCCTGCCATGAAAATTGGGGTGATGGGCTGCATTGTTAACGGCCCAGGTGAGATGGCAGATGCGCAATATGGTTATGTGGGTGCAGGCCCGGGAAAAGTTACCCTCTACAAAGGCCGGGAAGCAGTCACAAAAAACATCCCTGAAAAAGAGGCGCTCCAGGCTCTAATCAATCTGATGAAACAGGAGGGCGACTGGACTGATCCCTGATCCATAATGGAGCCCGGAGTCTCTCACCCCTTATCCAGGGAGAATAGAAAGGTGGTGCCCTGACCTACCCTGCTCCTTACTGTAATGGTCTGCTTATGTGCCTGGAGGGTATGTTTTACGATGGAAAGTCCCAATCCCGTTCCCCCGGATTCCCGCGACCGGCTCTTATCCACCCTGTAAAACCGCTCAAAGATCCGAGGCAGGTTTTTCTCATTCACTCCTATGCCATTGTCGGTGATATCCACCAGTATATTCTCACCTGTATCAAGAAAACCAATGGTGGTTTTTCCTCCCTCTCTCCCATACTTAATCGAATTACTCACCAGGTTCCCGATCACCTCCATGATCCTCTTCTTATCGGCCCTCACCCGGATGGGCTTGCCGTAACTCCCATCAAATCCAATTTTAATGCCCTTCTCCCTGGCTTGCATCTCCTGGTACTCAAGCACCTCTACCACCACCTTCACCAGGTTAAATGATTCCAGGTTCAGTTTGAACTCTCCCGACTCCAATCTGGCAATAGCATCCAGGTCCTCCACAATATTGATCAATCTATTGGTGCTGCGCTCGGCCCTTTTTAGATAGAGTTTGTTGATGTTATCATCATCAATCCCTCCATCCAGCAAAGTGAGTATATAGCCCTGTATATTGAAAATTGGTGTTTTTAGTTCGTGGGATACATTTCCCAGAAAATCTTTCCGGTACTTCTCAGTTTTACGCAGCTTTTTGATCTCTTCCGACTGATGGCTGGCCCATACTTTCACTTCCTTATTCAATTCCGAAATCACCTCTCCCTTATCTATTTTTCTTCGAACCCGGTTTTTGGAGGTGGAGTAACTCTGGAGTATTTTAATGATGGGATCGATCTCCTTTTCAACATACCGAACAAAAAGAAACCTGTTCACCAAAAAAACCACCAATGCAATGACCAGACCCATTCCCACAAAATAGAAAAAAGAGTTTTCCAGAGCTGTCCATGCCTGAATGGCCATTCCTAACCATACCAGGACCAACACCAGCAGGCTCATCCATAGGGCATAGATTCTTGGAGATTTCATGATTTTAAGAGCTTTACCACCGGCTAAACGGTGTTTCAATATGGAAAAAAAAGCCATATTCCCCATACCTGTTGATGGCAAAATCGATTCTGAAAACCTGGTCATAATAGGTTACAAAATCGAGCCCTACTCCAGCTGAGTATTGCCAATTGTTAACCATGGTATTGGTGGGATTAGGAAACAGGTTGTTCACATACCCTAAATCGGCAAACATATTGAAATAGAAGGCGTAGTGAATTTTATTAAACTGATTCCAGGGAATGAAGGGAATGGTATAACTGGTGGGTTTAATGATTTGAAATTTTATATTATACTTTGAAATAAAATAATCTGAGCCATCCATCACATAAGGTTCATAACCGCTCAGATTTTCATTGTAACCCAGGGCCCTGTTCAAGATATAGGGCATATATTTTTCCGAGGAGAAGCGGCCTTTTGTGGTGTTATAAAAGTAAACCCTGTTGGCCAGTTGCTGATGATACATCAGCATCCCAATAATGCGAAAAGATGGATATCCAAAATCAGGAACAATTCCAAGGCCCACCTGTTCAGCCTTCAAGCTTACCCGAAAACCATCCAGCGGGTAGACCTTCGAATCCCTGATATCGTAGTTAAAGGTATAGGACAGGTAAAAATAGTTTAGGTGTGTTTTCCCGTCTCCCAGGTAGTTTGGATTTACAATGGCCACGGAATCTGAAACCCTGTAATCATAATAGTCCAGCTTTACCGAATGGGTACCATATAATTTTCTTCGAAACTGGTAACCCGTAAATGCATTGAGCCTGGTCATGGCGGGCACCTCCTGAGGCCTGTACTCTTCCGGTTGGTTATGAACTGTAGCAATAATGATTTCGTTTTGTTGCTTCATATTAAATCCGGTAGTAACTCCATGCCTCCGCTTCTTTCCTAAATTGGGAACGGTATAGGCCAGGGCATATTCATGTATATACCCCAACTTGATCTTTGCGGTCAACAATTCGTTTCGTCCCCTGAAATTGTTCCATTTCAGCCTGACCCCATAGTTGATCTTGTCCCAATCCTTATTCTTGACAAATTCGTTGAAATTCCTGTCAGCATACTCCAGGATGGGAACGGGCCAGATATACCACCTTTCAGTTACCTCAATATGAATTGTGATCCTGTTTCCGGGACTGTGAGATACATCGAAAGTCACAAAATTAAACAGGGCCAGGTTAAGCAAATTCTCCTTACTTCGCTGGATGGAAGGCAGAAGGTCCATCTTGAAAATAGTGTCGCCAATGGCAAACACCAGTTCTCTGGTAATCACAAAATCTTTGGTAACCGTGTTGCCCTCAATGAGCACTTCATTGACGATTAGTTTATCATCATCAATGATAAAGGATTCCTGAGCCAGGGATTCCAGCGCATGACCCAGAAAAAGACTAACCATTAAAATGTGTATCGCCTTTGTCATCCGCAACAAGCTCAGGGGTGCAAGGTAATAAAATAATTAAACGTATTTTGGGGTCCAAAAGGTTACGAAAATGAGAAATATATTTACCCTTACACTCCTGTTTACATTGATTTTCCGGCTTTTTGGCCAGGAAACTCATCAAGCTGTTGAATCCCCTTTTGAGCAATTGAAAGTGGTAGGCAACATACGCCTGATCCTGGTACCCTCCGAGGAACAGAAATTGGAATTTGAGCCGGGTCAGGACCTTGAGGGGCTGACTGTGGAATCCAAAGAGGGTGCGCTTTTACTGAAAACTAAGTCTGATTTGAACAAGGAGCCTCCTCTCAAAGGCAGGTTGTTCTACAGGGCCCTTACCCACATCGAAGTGACCAAAGGAGCACACGTTCAGTCCACCGATACACTTAAGACCGAGATTCTCTCCCTGAAAGCAGAAACAGGAGGGAAGGCCGAACTGTGGGTGCTTACTGATTCCGTAGCGGCCCGGATCAATCAGGGTGCGGATGTTATACTCTATGGCAAAACCAGGGCCCAGTCCGTGAATGCATATACCTGGGGAAACTACCTTTCCTACGACCTCGATGCAGTGAATACTTTTGTGAAAGCAGCTACCGGCGCACAGGTGAAGGTAAATGCCTCTGGATTACTGCACAGCAATGCCACCAGCAAAGCCACGGTGGGATACTGGGGTGAGCCCGAACAAAAAAAGATTAAAACAAGTGTGGGGGGAAAGGTTATTCAGCTGAGCGATTAAAGAGCGAAGCCAGCTGCAAATCGGTGGGTGTGGTGATCTTTATGTTTTGCCTGTTTCCCTCCACCAGGGTCACCTTTTTAAAATGCGATTCAAACACCGAGGCATCATCGGTAAATGAATGATCATCAGTGAGTTTATATGCCTCCCTGATCATTTCGGACCGAAACACCTGTGGAGTTTGAACCCGTTTCAGAGCCGACCGGTCCATATGAACCGAACTGTTGTTTTCCTTAAGCATACGAACCGATTCATCCATGTCGATTACGGGGATTGCGCTGCCTGATTTATAGGCTGTGGAATAACATCGCTCCAGTGTTTCCAAACTTACAAAGGGCCTTACTGCATCGTGAATCCCCACAATTACTCCATCCTTGATCAATTGAATTCCATTCTGAACAGAGTGAAACCTGGTGACTCCACCAATGGCCAACTTTACCCGGGAGATATCTGTATTGTGGGTAGCCATTGCATTCCATAGATTCCGATGCTTTTGTGCCAACACCACCACCACATCCAAAAGTGGATCAAATCGATAAAACTGTTCAAGGGTGTGTATGATAATAGGTTTGCCCTCCAATTCCTGGTATTGTTTCGGAATTTCACCTCCCATCCGGTGGCCCTGGCCACCAGCCACTATGAGTACGGCCCGTTTCACTTCCTAATGTAACAATCTATTAATTCCATAATGATGGTCCGGTCCAATGGTTTGGTTACAAAATGATTGGAACCCGCCAGTAAGCTCTCCTCCTTCTCCTCGGCCATTACAAAAGCGGTTTGTGCTATAATGGGAACGTCGGGGTTAAACTCCCTGATTTTCCGTGTGGCTTCAATGCCATTCATCTCCGGCATTTTTATATCCATCAGGATCACACCAGGCTTCTTTTTATGCACCAGGTCCACAGCTTCTATACCCGTTTTAGCCCTTATGATCTCAGCTCCTGTTTTTCTTAACATCTCCCTGATAAATAACCAGTTAAGATCTTCATCTTCTGCTATTAAAATGCATTGGTTGGTCCAGTCATAAGACTTGTTGGAAATCAGTACCCGTGGCTCTTCTCTCACCTCTTCGATCACCAGAGGAAGTGTAAAACAAAAGGTGGATCCCTTCCCGACCTCAGACTCCACCCACATCTCACCCCCCATCAGGTTGACCAGGCTTTTCGAAATGGGCAGACCCAGGCCGGTGCCGGACGGCTGGTAATTTTTGATGGGATTTACCTGTCCAAAGCGATCAAAAATAAGCGTCAATTTTTCCTCCTCAATTCCAATTCCGCTGTCACTGACAAAAAACTCGATGTAGCGGTTGGCTTTGAGATTGTATCCAAAGTTAATTTGACCCTCATGGGTAAATTTAATGGCATTTCCAATGAGATTATTAAAAATCTGTGTCAGTCTGAAATCATCTACTACCACTGTAAAGACGGTTGAAACCACATCTTTTTTCAGGGTAAAAGCCACTTTTTGCTGCCCGGGTGCATCTCCCCTGATGCGATGAAAAAAGGAGGAGTATATCTCATCCATGGTTTCGTTGATGTGCACAGGCCTGTTTGATATTTTTAACTGTCCCGATTCAATCTTCGATATATCAATGATGTCATCGATGATATTTAATAGCTGCTTGGAAGATCGATCGATGTGTTGTAAAAAGAGGTCTCTCTGCTCAACACTGAGATCGGCATCCCTGAGCAGATTTGCAAAACCCAGAATCCCATTCATGGGCGTCCTGATCTCGTGTGACATATTGGCCAGGAAAGAGGTCTTTAATTGATCTGACTTTTCTGCCCGATCCCTGGCCCTTTTTAATCCATTTTCGATTTTCACCTTGTCCGAAACATCCTTAAAGATCCCGACAATCATAGTAATTACACCCCGCTCATCCCTGATGGGTATTTTGTTTTGCTCCATCCAGAACCCATCCACACCCTTATCCTCAAAGAATATCACCCTGTTGTATATGGGCGTTCCTGTCTCCATAATGGCGTGGTCCTCTTCAAGCATCTTACGGGCCACTCTTTTCGAGAAAAATTCGTCGTTGCTCCTCCCAATGGCTTCCTGGGGATGGGATACCCTCAGTAATCCAGCCATTAAGCTGTTGATCCTGAGGTACTGGTGCTTTCGGTCGGTGAAAAAGATATAGAACGGCATGTTCTCCAGAAGCACCTCCAGCGTTTCTCTCTCCTGATGCAAGGCCTGCAGCGATCCGGTAAGATTTGTAACGTCCTCCTTGTACCACTGGTTCCTTTAATTTGAGCCTGACTGTCAAAAACCGGAAAATTTACCGATTTGTATATATGTTTATCCCTGGAATAAGTAGCCTCACTGATTTTTCCGGTCTCGTAAACATCCTGTTCTCCCTCATCACTCAACCTGGCATCTTCTTGATCAAATACCTCCTTACTGCCTTTGCCCAGAACTTTTGAAAGATCCTTGTTTAGCGAATTCAGTAAGTGTGAGTTGGCCTGATTAAATTTGCCATCAGCATCCTTGAACCAGGAGGCGAAAGGCAATGCTTCCATCAATGCCTTTAACTGGGATTCAAGGGAATCCTCTATATGATCTTTCTCTTTGTTGATGATTAACCTCCAATGGCCCTGAAAACTGAAGCCTGCTGTTTATCAGTGGGTGTGATACTTAACAGTGGTACATTGGCTTTGTTCACCATCTGCTGTGCATAGCTACCCAGGAAAATATTCAATTTATCAATATCACCAGACATGATGGCAATCATGTCTGCATCCACCGCTTCGGCATAATTGCAGGTAAGGTTGGGCATGCTGTCCCCTATCAGCGTTTTAGATACCGTTTTCAAATTCCTGGCTTTAAAGTAGTTCACTACCTGGTTGCCGTAAGTCTCTAATCGCTCCAGGTCCTGCTTATTCTTATTGGAGGTGATGGTGCTTATTCTTATTGGAGGTGATGGTAACTACATGTAATTCAGCTCCGAATAGTTCGGCTACATCGCCAGCCATGGGGGTTTTTTGCCTGGTATCCTGGTCCAGTTTAATGGGAATAACAATTTTCTTAATGTCTGTGGGTACCGGTCCCTGGCGAATGGTAAACACAGGTTGTTCGGTAGCAGCCATAATCTTTAGGGCATTGCTTCCAATAAACAGCTCTTCAAATCCAGAAGCTCCATGGGTTGATGTGGAAAGCACACCTTTCTCAAAAGAATTTACCTGGTTAACCACCTCCCGGTATACCTTCCCCTTTTTAATGATATACTTTAGCTTTGAATCCTTACCTAATTGTGAAGAATGCTCCTCTATCAGCTTCTCAAACTGATTCATTGCAATTTTATGTTCCTCCTCCAGTTCACTGGGCTGAAGGTTTGAACCGTGGGTAAGCACATAAACCATCTGAATATTTATGGGGAGTTTTCGGGAAAAAAGAAGGGCCCACTCCAGTCCTTTCAGCGAGTCCACTGAAAAATCGATAGGTACAATGAAATTGGTCATGGTTCAAGTTTTTGTTGTGTCAGCTAATTTAACCAAATCAGCTGAGATTTATTAGTTTTGTGGTATAGAAACAATCAACCGAAAAGCGATGGCACTGGAAGTAGTACTTGGAATTGATATAGGGGGAACTTATACTAAAATTGGACTGGTGGATCGCTCTGGAGCAATCCATTTTGAGGATGAGGTTCCCACCACTGGCTACGATACCATCGAGCAATATATTGAGGCCATACACCAGCATGTGACAGAAAGCCTGAACCAGCTGGAAGCCAGTTTCCATATGGCTGGCATTGGGGTGGGTGCTCCTAACGGGAACTACTACACGGGCTGTATCGAAAATGCCACCAACCTGGCCTGGAAAGGGATCGTTGAATTTGTGAAGCTAATGGAGAAGCAGTTTAAAATCCCTTCTGTGGTCACCAACGATGCCAATGCTGCGGCCCTGGGTGAAATGCTTTTTGGAGGGGCTAAGGATCTTAATAACTTTTTAATGATCACCCTGGGAACTGGATTGGGAAGTGGTCTGGTGGTGAATGGAGACGTGATTTATGGAAATGATGGCCATGCCGGGGAGTTGGGTCATGTGAGGGCATCTGACAATGGCCGGCAATGTGGTTGTGGAAAAAGGGGGTGTCTGGAGACCTATGTTTCGGCAACCGGAATCAAAAGAACGGTTTTTGAACTTTTAGCCGATGAGAATGTGGAGAGCGACTTTCGCAAGATTCCATTTTCAAAACTTAAACCCAAACTAATTACCGCCATGGCCGAATCAGGCGATCCCATTGCCATTAAAGCTTTTGAAAAAACTGGTTTCCTTCTGGGCAGAAGCCTGGCCGATACAGTGGCTCACATCAGTCCATCAAAAATTTTCTTATTCGGTGGACTGGCCAAGGCGGGAAAATGGATCATCGATCCGACCAAAAAGAGCATGGAACAGCACCTGCTACCCATCTACCAGAATAAGATCGATATTGTTCCTTCAGCCTTGTTGAAAAAGAATATAGCAGTGCTGGGCGCTGCTGCCCTGATCTGGAAGAAACTGGATCGGGATGGTCTTACCAGCTAAGTCTACTTTTCCAGCGTCATGTCCACATCGTGGTCCCAGTTGGACCTCACCGTCACAGTGATGGGGAGTAATTCCACTTTTTCGGGTTGCAATTTTTTCATATAGTTGCCCGTATCCCACTTCCCGTTTCCATTCCTGTCGTGTATGAACTTTAACTGGTACTCCTGGGGAGAGAGGTTGCTAAATGTATAGGTGCCGTCAGAATCCACAGAGCGCTCCAGCAATACTTTGTTTCGACTCATCAGCTGTATGATGGTGCTGCCCGATACATTGTCAAGCGACAATAAAATCTGACCATAATGCTCCTCATCTCTGCTGTTAAAGGATACATCAATGGTGTCGTGCTGGGGTGGATAGATGCTGGTAAAGGCGCCGGGCAAAATTAACATCCTGTATTTGGCAGCCGATTCCCAGCGGCTCGAAATCCAGGCTCGACTCAGAAGTATAGTATCTCTCCTTGTGGTGAACGGCACCTCGATCTCCACCGAATCGGGAATGTGATATAGTCTAATCAACGAATCGGTGATCTCCTGAAGTGGCAGATTCAGGCTTACCGGCAGCTCTTGATGCAGCTCCTGCTGGCCCCTGCTTTTCATGGTAGTCACCTGGAGCTTCTCAATAGGCTTCTTCACCGGCTGTTTTCTTCTTGAATTGCTTGTCTTTTCCCTGTATGTAAAACGAAGGGTATCGCTCAGGACCACATACTGGTTGGCTGTGTCTATCACTGTGTAATTCACCTGTAGAAATAGGGTATCCAGCTTATAGTGAACCGAATCTCTTATCCATAGCGTCAGGGAATCCCTTTCATGGGAGAAGTGCTCCAGGTATTCAATCCTTCCGGGAACATTCACCGGCAATGTATTATAGGTAAAAGTATCGGTCAGGGGTCTGGCAAATACCATCTCAATCCTTCTGCGGTCCTCTCTCTTATAATCCGTTATATACTGAATCTCTGACTCTTCTATAAAGAGTTCCAGATCGATGTAGATTGAATTCAGATCGGGCCCCGCTTCCAGGGTGCTGTCCGCTGCCATTCCGCTTGTATCGATTCTTACCGAATCCATTGGAGGTATGGAATCAATGGCACCCGAGGCGAGCAGTAAAAACCTGGCAAACTCGGCTCTCACGATCAGGCTGGTGTCCAGAAAGGCAATTTCTTCTGTGGGCAGGTCGAACAGCAAATTGTTATTCCCATCCTTCAGGGCAAAGACCTTGTAGACATCGGCACGAAGGTTATTGACACTGAATACTCCACTGTCATCAGATCTGCCCACGTACATGGGGATTTCCGTAAGCGGAACCGAATCGCGCAGATCATTGTAAAGCATAATGGAAATTGGTTCTTCGGGCTCAGAGAGATCCTCTGCATAGAGCAACGTTCCTCTTACCGATAAGGAGTCAAGTACATCTCCGGTGGAGAAAACATATTCAAAATTCATCAGTATGTTTCCTTCATGCAGGTCCTTGATGGCACTCCCAAAATTAAAGGTGTAGGTAGTGTAGGGTTTAAGCTCTTCTTCGAACTCTATCACCAGGGTCTTTTTCTTTAGTTTCACTTCTGGTTGTTCCTCCATGGGTGGTGAAACTATAAGTTCCTGATTTACATTGTCCAGTACGATGTACTCATCAAATTTAATCTCTATTTTTTTGGCATCAAAATGGATGGAATAGTTTGGAGGATCGCTCTCTAATACCACCGGTGGATCTTCATCTCTGGGGCCGCCGGCAGGAGATCCCTGTTGGGCACAACCCCAGCATACCAATGTTATTAAAACCGGAAAGAAATATCTGCTGGACACGTTTTGACAAATTTATTGCAAACATACAAAGATATATGCTTCAGGTGAAACCCCCGGAATGTTATTATATTTGTAACTTAATCAATAAATCCATGCCCTGTCATGTTAATTAACGCCATTACATGGAATGTAGATCCCGAAATTTTCAGCATAGGTCAACTGAGCATTCGTTGGTACGGCTTGCTGTTTGCTTCCGCTTTCCTCTCCGCTTATATCATATTTTCCCGTTACCTGACCACTGAGAAAATCAATTCTGAAATGCTGGACCAGCTACTGATCTACATTGCGGTTGGAACGGTGATTGGAGCACGTTTGGGTCACTGTTTCTTTTACGAACCTGACTATTTTCTAAAAAACCCTTTGGAAATTATTAAAATCTGGAAAGGTGGTTTGGCCAGTCACGGTGCGGCCATTGGAATCTTGCTCTCTCTGTGGCTTTACGTTAGAAAATACAAACTCTCATTCCTCTGGCTTATCGATCGCATTGTGATTTTGGTGGCGCTAGGAGGAGCCTTTATTCGCCTGGGAAATCTTTTTAACTCTGAGATTTATGGTCTGCCCACCGATCTGCCTTTTGGATTTGAATTTGTGAGAGACAAGTTGTACGATTCAAACACGGGTGAACTGCTTCCCACCGTCGCCCGGCATCCTACCCAACTCTATGAGGCCATCTCTTACCTTATCATCTTCACCATACTGCTCACATTCTATAAAAAGAAGCATCTGGTGGTCAGAGACGGATATATCTTCGGGGTATTTATGATCCTGTTGTTCTCAGCCCGCTTCTTTATTGAATTTGTAAAAAATGACCAGGTGGCCTTTGAAGCGGGGATGCAAATTAATATGGGCCAGGTACTGAGCCTTCCCTTTATTCTGGCTGGTGTACTTATGATTGTATGGACCAAAATGCATCCCAAATACTTCTCCCGGGAACCTGTTCCCAAAGCCCCGAAAAAGGGGAGAAAAGCGAATATAAAGTAGAGTTTTCATGGAAACAGGGAATTTCTGGTTTGCCTTTGGACTTACTGTTTTTGCCGGACTCTCTACCGGCATAGGGAGCGCCCTGGCTTTTTTTACAAAAAGCACCAATACCCGCTTTCTATCTGTAAGCCTTGGATTTTCCGCGGGAGTCATGGTATATGTCTCCTTTGTTGAGATCCTGCCCAAAGCCAGGGAGGCCCTTGTGCCAGGTTTCGGTGAAACACTGGCGTCATGGTATTCGGTGGGAGCCTTCTTTGTGGGAATATTAATTATTGCACTGATCGACCGAATGATTCCCTCCTATGAGAATCCCCATGAAATTCGAAGGGTGGAAGATATGTCACAGGATGGAATAAAAGATCCCAAGCTGGTAAGAATGGGCATGTTTACCGCCCTGGCCATTGCCATTCATAACTTTCCCGAAGGAATTGCCACATTTATGGCAGGTTTGTCAGATACCTCCGTAGCCATTCCCATTGCTGTGGCCATTGCCATCCACAACATCCCGGAAGGGATTGCGGTGGCTGTTCCCATCTCCTACGGAACGGGAAGTAAAAAAAAGGGATTCTATCTTTCATTTCTTTCAGGACTTGCTGAGCCCATAGGTGCATTGCTGGCCTACTTTATACTGATGCCCTACTTCAGTGACAACCTTTTTGGATTCATTTTTGCTGCAGTAGGAGGGATCATGGTATTTATCTCAATCGATGAGCTGCTGCCCACCGCCAGGGAATACGGACTTCCTCATCATGCGGTATACGGATTTTTGGCCGGTATGGCCCTTATGGCACTGAGTCTGCTGCTATTTATTTAATATGTCTGGAACCAAACATACGCACAGACGAAAACATCACCACCATCCGGTGAATGAAAAGAACCTGCTGGCCGCCACCCTGCTTAACCTGGTTATCACTGTGGTCGAAATTGCCGGGGGAATCCTTTCGGGCAGCCTGGCTCTGCTCTCAGATGCACTTCATAACCTGAGTGATACATTTGCCACATTTATCGCCTATATGGCTACCATCATAGGCAAACGTGAAGCCAATCAGAAAAAGACATTTGGATACAAACGAGTCGAAATCCTTGCCGCACTTCTGAATGCGGTGATCCTGATTGTTACCAGTACCTTTCTCCTGAAGGAGGCCTGGGAGCGATGGAATGATCCGCAGCCCATTAACTCCATGATTATGTTGGTGGTGGCCATGATCGGTTTACTGGCCAATGTCTATGCAGCCATCATTCTGAAAAAAGATGCACATAAAAGCATCAATGTACGAGCCGCCTACATTCACCTCATCGGAGACAGCCTCTCATCTGTGGTAGTCATCATAGGTGGAGTACTGATCCAGATCTATAAAATATACTGGATCGATCCGGTGATCACGGTTCTGATCTCGATCTACATCATTCGATCGGGCTTTGTCATTCTAAAACAATCTGTGGATATCCTCATGCAGTCGACCCCGGATCACCTGGATCTGTCGCTTATCAAACGACAGGTGGAGCAGATGCCTGATGTTTCTAACATTCATCACCTGCACGCCTGGATGCTCACCGACAGTGAAATACACCTGGAGGCCCATATTGAACTAAATACAGACCTGAAACTAAGCCAGGTGAAAGGGATCCACCAGGAGATTGAACGCTTATTGCTGACCGATTTCAATGTGAACCATGTAACCCTTCAGTTTGAAATTGAGACAGCGCACCCCCCTAACCTCATTCATAAAGAGAACGGTTAAATGCGAAGAGAACAAAAAATTATACGGGCGTCCTGGTGGGCCATTGTGGGCAATGCCATACTTGCCGCATTAAAGCTGACTGTTGGATTTATCTCCGGAAGTTTTGCATTGATTGCAGACGGCATCGATTCCGCCACCGATATTGTCTCCTCACTGGTGGTGCTTATTGCCGCCCGTATCATCGCAAAACCGCCAAATATTAAATTCCCTTATGGCTACAGCAAGGCCGATACGGTAGCTACCAAGGTACTCTCCTTTATCATCTTTTTTGCGGGTGCCCAGCTGGCCTATTCCACCATCAGGATTCTGGTGAAGGGTGCGACCATGGAAACGCCCACCTCTCTTGCTGTCTGGATCACCATTGTCTCCATCCTGGGAAAACTTTTACTTACACTGCTTCTCTTCCGCACTGGCAAAAAAGTGGAGAGCCCCATGCTAATCGCCAATGCCCGCAACATGCGCAACGACATACTGATTTCCATCAGTGTACTTTGCAGCCTGCTCTTTACAATTCTTCTGAAAGAGCCCTTGATAGACAGGCTTATTGCCCTGGCCATCAGCGGTTTTATCATGTATAGTGCCTTTAAGATATTTATGAAATCGAATGTGGATCTGATGGATGGCATTGATGATACAGAGTTGTATAAGCATCTGTTCGATGCTGTCAATGGTGTGGAAGGTGCTCACAATGCGCACAGGGTACGTGCCCGGAAGATTGGCCACCACTACATGGTAAACCTGGATATAGAAGTTCATCCATATCTGACGGTGAAGGATGCCCATGAGATTGCCAAGAATGTGGAAGACAGCATAAAATACAACCTTAAAAATATTTACGATGTGATGGTCCATGTGGAGCCTCTGGGCAACCAGGAGGAGGATGAAAAATATGGCATCACCGAATCAGAAATCATACGCCAAAAGAGATAGCCCATGATTAGCAGAGAAATGTCGATGTGTGTGGCAGTATTTGAAAATATGCAGTTACTGCCCCTTTTTCCCCGTTTTAAAATGACACTGGGATTTGGAGAGAGAAGCGTGGAAGAGGTATGTAACACCCATGGGGTGAATGCCGATTTTTTCCTTGAAATAGCCAATTCCTACCTGGATGAGGCCTATATTCCAGGTGATGGCCTTTCGCTATTTTCTCTGGGTACGGTGATCAGCTACCTGAAGGAGACCCATACATATTATGTAGAAACGGCGCTTCCCACTGTGGAAGAGAAAATCTCCCGTCTGCTGGACCATTCCTCCCTCTCAAAAAAAGAGATTAACCTGGTCACCGTATTTTTCAATGATTACAGACAGGAGTTTTTGACTCATATCCAGGAAGAGGAACAACATATTCTGCCTTATATTCTGGAATTGGAAAAGCAATCGTCCCAGGAAAGACCTGATCCTGAATTTGAGCAAAAGCTTCAACAATATTCCATCAGGGAGTTTGAACAGGGGCACGATCGCCTGGAAACCAGCCTGGAGCATCTTTCCCGTTTGATTATCAAAAACCTGCCTCCTTTTGAGGATTTTCAACTTTGTCAGCAGGTTCTCGGCGACCTGTCAGATCTGGTGAAGGACCTGGCCGATCATGCCAACATGGAGGATAAAATTCTAATTCCCCGGGTGGCTGAACTTGAAGAGCAACTGATTACCAGAATGGATACTCCATGAGATTCTCAGGATTTATACTGGCCATTGATTCCTACCTGGTTCGAAAAGGATTGATCTCACTTCTGAGTCGCATTCAGGGTGTAAGAATCGTCAGGGAGTTTTCTGCTGCCGATACTTTTCAACAATATGCCAATCGCCAGGACATTGATTTTCTGGTAATCAATCAATCCCTTTTTGATCAATCATCCGCGGTTTTTGTCTCGCATCCCGGTTTGCTGGAAAGAACCATCCTGCTCAAAGAAGAGCCCGTCACTCAGATGGAAGTTCACAACTCCATCCACCTCTCGGAGGGAAAAGAGCTAATCACTGGTAAAATCAATCGATTGATGGATCTTCATGCTTCCTCGCTTTCTACCTCTAGTTCCTTAGAGCTTACCCAACGTGAAAAAACCATTGTTAGGCAGGTTTCCCTGGGGCTGACCAATAAACAGATTGCTGAGGAACTCTTTTTATCCACGCACACAGTGACCACCCATCGAAAAAATATCAGTAGTAAACTGGGAATCAAATCTGTTTCGGGATTAACGGTATATGCCATTGTTAATAACATCATTACCATTGAAGAAGTAAGCTTAAAACCTTCAGAGTAATGTGTATCTTTGTGAAAATTTTAATGTGATTTGTCATGGCTGATAAGAAACCCAATGTTGGAGTATTGTATGGAGTGGTTGGATTGCTGGTGGTGGTACTGGCAGTAGCCGTCTATTTATTATTTGATACCCGGAAGAACCTTAACCTGGTTTCGGAGGATCTGGCGGTAAAAACTGAGTATTTTAGGGTGGAACGTGATTCCCTCGAAGGGGAATTAAGAACCATCTATGTTCAATACGATTCACTGGAAACCGATAACGTAGATCTCCAGGTGCAGATGACTGAGCAGCAGCAAAAAATCGACAGGCTCATATCCATCCAGGCCGATGATGCCTATAAGATTAAAATGTATAAGCGTGAAATGGAGACTTTGCGTACAGTATTGAGGAGCTATATCGTTCAGATCGACTCCCTCAATATGCAGAATCAGGAACTGATGGCCGAGAACAAGCAGCTTCGGAACACCGAACGCCGTTTGGCCACTGAAAAAGCTCAGCTGGAAGAGGAGAAGACCCAGTTGGAAGAGATTAAAAACCTGGCCACCACCCTGCAGACCTCTCAAGTCAACCTGGTCTTGCTCAATAAGCGCGACAAGGAATCTACAAAGATTCGGGGAGCAGTGAAGGTAAGAGTCGACTTTGTACTGAGGGCCAACAAGGTGACCCCTCCGGGAGAAAAGCCCATTTACCTCAGAATTCTCAGGCCCGACCAGGTGTTATTGGGCTCGCCCGATCTGCAGATGTTTGAGTTTGAGGGAGAACAACTCCCCGCTTCTGCTTCCCGCGTGGTGAACTATGAGAATGAAGATTTGCCTGTTTCCATTTTCTGGACAAATGATGGGGAAATAGTTCCCGGAGAACACAAGGTTGAGCTTTATGTGGAAGGAAAAGTCATAGGCTCCTCCTCCTTTGTGCTGAAATAATCCAATGCCACAAAGATGAACATTGGTATCATTATCGGGCGAATCGGTGGGGTGGATGGAGTCGCACTGGAGACCGAAAAGTGGATTGCGGTGCTGCAATCCATGGGACATAAAGTATACACACTTTCAGGACAGTTCCAGGAACGCCCCATGGACCCCGAAACAGAGACTCTGGTGTCTGAAATGTCATTCTTCTCCCCGGAAAGTTTCTGGAGCCAGAAAAAGGCATTTTTCTATCCGGAGACCAATCCCCGTGAACTGGTCGAACACCTGAACCTCTATTCAAAAGTTATTTATAAGAAGATCCTCAACTGGATCTCTGTGAGAAAGATCGATCTGCTTATTTCAGAAAATGCCTCAGCCCTGCCCTCTCATCTGGAGATGGGAATGGCCATTAATAAGGCTGTGCAGAAAACCGGGATCCCCACCATTACGCATGATCACGATTTTGCCTGGGAACGAGGCGACAGGTATATCTCTCCCCACAAAGAGATCAATGAATTCGTGGCAGAGGTATTTCCCCTTCGTACCCCTAACTCGGTTCATGCTGTTATAAATTCACATGCCTCTCATACACTGATGGAGCGATTTAACCGCGCCTCGGTAAATGTGCCCAATGTGATGGATTTTAACCAGGCTTTTGGGGTGACAGAACCAAAAAAACGAAAACCTGGCCGAGCACCTGGGTATAAGAAGGACGATCTTCTGCTGTTCCAGATTACACGCATCGTGCGCCGAAAAGGGATCGAAGCGGCCATCCAGCTGATTCACGAACTGAACGATAAAAAAGTCAAATTGGTGATCACCGGCAACTATGCGGATGATGCCGGCAGTGCCTACTACAACGAACTGGTAAACCAGATCCATGAACTGCGTCTGGGCCACCAGGTCACCTTTGCCCACCATCTGTTTCATAACAAAGGTCTTTCCAATGGGAATGGCGAGGTACGCTTATCTCTCTCAGATGCCTATGCCCGAGCTACAGCCTGCACCTACTTCAGTACCTATGAAGGGTTTGGAAATGCATTTATAGAGGCGGTTCTGGCCAAACGACCCATCTTTGTGAACAACTATGAGCCTGTTTATATGCCCGACATTGGCAGCAAAGGCTTTAAAACTGTGATGATCGAAAATTGCCAGCTAAGCCCCGAAGCTGTAAAGGATATGGCAGAGGTGATCTACAATCCAAAGCTGGCTGAAGAGATCGCAGACTACAATTTTGAACTGGGTAAACAATACTTCAGCCTGGGTACCCTGCGGGAAAAACTGGAGGAGCTCATCAGGCTGGCAACCTCTTAATCAGCTTAACTTGGAACGCGCTTTTTTAAAAAAGAGACTGGGTCAATCAGATCTATTTCTGAAAAATATCTTTATTAGATCCGCTGTCTTTGAAGGGATGCAAAACCAGGGCATTCCCAACAGGAAACTGATCGACCACCATGTGGCCATGGCTAAAGGAGGGGTGGGTCTTACCACCGTTTCCTACGGGGCCGTATCATCCGATGCCCGCACCTTTAACACTCAGATGTACATCAATGACCAGAGTTTAAAGGAACTGAAAGTGCTTGCAGATGAGGTACATAAGGCGGGAGGAAAGGTCTCCATGCAGCTTACCCACTGCGGTTACTTCTCAAAAAACAAGGAGATAAGCAAGCCTCTGGCTCCCAGCAGGGTATTTAATGAATATGGCTTTTTATCGGGAATTGTTTTCTCCAAAGCCATGACCAAAGCGGATATGAATCATATATCTGAGGATTTTGCCAGGGCCGCACTCCGGCTCAAAGTGATCGGTTTTGATGCTGTGGAAATTCACATGGGCCACGGCTACCTCTTAAGTCAGTTTCTGAGTCCCCGCACTAACAGGCGAAAAGATGCCTATGGCGGCAGCGTGGAAAACAGATCCCGCTTCCCTTTGGAAGTGCTGGAAAAGGTGATCCACCGTGTGGGGGGTGATTTCCCTGTTTTGGCGAAACTAAACTTAAGCGATGGAATCAGGGGCGGGTTCTCTCTGGAGGATTGCAAATATGTATCTGGTGAACTTGAAAAACGGGGGTGTGCAGCCATTGTATTGAGTGGTGGTTTTACCAGTAAATCCCCTTTCTATCTGATGCGTGGAAAGGTTCCCCTTGGGGGAATGATACGAAATGGAGGTTCTCTTACGGAGAAGATCACCATGGCCATCTTTGGTCCGCTTATTATCAAACGATACAGATTTACGCCCAACTTCTTTCTGGCCCAGGCCAGAGAAATACGAATAAGTGTTCAGATGCCTCTCGTATACCTGGGGGGGGTCGATTCCAGGGAAGGCATAGTCGAGATTCTGGATGCCGGTTTTGATTTTATCGCCATGGCCAGGCCCCTGATTCATGATCCTGATTTTCTGCGCAAACTGCAAAGTGGAGAGATTGAAAAAACGGAATGCAACCGATGCAACAAATGTGTGGTGGAGATGGACCGGGGTGGGGTGAAGTGTGTGCTATAGAGCCGTTCTTGCTATATTATACACCTTCTTATTTTTGATTCCCGACTTGGTGAACATCTTCATCTATACCCCCATCTTCAAATCTCAGGAAAGAACAAACGAAAGATGTAAAAAAAGACTAATTTAACCCAGAAGAGTTGATGAAAAAACTACTGACGACTATAAGAGGTAAACCCCGTCTCAGTCTTTTGGTAATTATATATATAGCTGGTATGATTGCTTATGCCATACCTAAATCCAGGAATCTAAGCGAGACGTCTGACTTTTACTGGGTGTTCTGGCAATCGGGTAAGGATTTTGCAGAGAAGCATGAATTGTATTACAGGGAAATTAAAAGACCATTTAACTATATGCCCTTTGCAGCGTTTGTCTTTCAACCACTGCATCTTTTACCTTTTCGAGCTTCTGCACTCATCTACTTTCTGGTCAATGCCCTTCTTCTTCCTCCCCTGGCACTCTACCTGATCTATAAAATCCTAAGGCTGATGGGGGTGGAAAAAAGAAAGTCGGAGACCTCCCTGGTATTGGTAACGCTCTTTACGCTCCAATACTTTTGGAATAACCTGACCATGTTTAATATTAACTACGTCCTGTTTGTATTAATACTATTAGGAATCTATCTCCTGACTCAAAAGAAACCACATTTAGCAGGCATTATTTTTACCATCCTTACTTTCATCAAGATAATGCCAGTTTTGCTGGCTGCTTACGTATTTCTTTTCCATTTCTCAAGGCGTGTTGTAGTAAGCATGGCGTTAACAGCCATTATCTGTATCTGTATACCCGCACCTTTCAGGGGATTGGAGCTTTGGGTCAATGATCATGTAGAACACTTTGAAAAAGTGATCACCCCATATGTTTTAAAAGGCAGGGTGGTTACCACAAAGACCAACCACAATCTGAAGGCAGGGATTGTTAAAGCTTTTCATCCCGAAAGTAGAGACAAGAGTGATGTTTTCCCAGATTATCATCCGATTACTTTCAAATATATCACCATTCTTCAATTTATACTTCTAGGGGTTTTAGTTTTCAACGGAATAATTTTAAAAAGGAGAAGAGTATACTTCAGTCTGGCATACCTGGCGTCCATTCTTCTATTTATGAACCTGGTTTCAGGATTGACCTGGTCAGCGCACATGGTAACAATGATTTTCTGCTTATTGCCTTTGGTACTTATCGATACCCGGAGGCTCCAATTAAAGGGAAAAACATTCTATTATTTAATATTTGCTATGTTCCTTTTTCTCCTGATTGAAGGAGTCGACACGACAGGGGTTAAGATTAATCATTTGGTACTGTACTATGACATCTTTACCTTGCAGCTACTTGGCTTCTTCTTCTTCTGCTCCTGGGTGGTTTGGAGCAGGCAATCCTACAAGATCTATCGAGAGAACATTAAAATAGTTGAGTAGGGACTAAGGGCGGATTGATTTACCAAGATTTACTACACAAACAACTCCCTTAGTATATGATCGGTGAGTAACCAGTGATCAGGCTGGATAGCCACATGGCCTTCGGTGGTCCAGAGCG
>PVMK01189071.1_pt1 | contig 24261 bp, 22 predicted proteins | sample 1853481 | NCBI WGS metagenome assembly PVMK01 (sample SAMN08533507, study PRJNA380276) | Marine sediment metagenome, whole genome shotgun sequencing project. | reverse complement strand
TGCCCTGCGAAGCCCGGAGGGCGAAGTAGGGAAAGCAGGGTTCAGCGCCGTCGCCGGCCAAAAAAACGGTCGGTCAAATCAAAACAGAAACTCTGAAAAAGCGAATATCGAATATCGAACAAGGAATAACGAATATCGAAGTAAGGTATTCTATCGATTTATATTTAATCTGAAATAGTCAGAGCGTAGCGATTCCACACTTCGACATTCTGCGGTTCGACATTCGATATTCTGCGGTTCGCTTTTAATGAAGTATCATACAAGAGGTTTAAGGGTTCGGAAGTTGATTGCATTATTTTTTTAGCTAAATTAAATTTAGGGAGATCCGGTTATGAGCGAGCTACTTATTGCCGTGGGATTGTTCACCCTCATCGTTTTGATGATGGTCAGTTTGATTATGTTCGCCAAGGCAAAACTATTGCCCAGCGGTGATATTAAGATGGTGGTCAACAAGGAAAAGGAACTGGTTACCCAACCCGGCGGCAAACTGCTGGGAAGTCTGGCAGACGAGGGTATCTTTATTCCGTCGGCCTGCGGCGGCGGCGGCACCTGCGGTCAGTGCCTGGTAAAGGTGCACGAGGGCGGCGGCGACATCCTGCCGACGGAATTGGCCCACATTACCAAACGGGAGAGCCGTGAGGGCAATCGGCTGGCCTGCCAGGTGGCGGTAAAGCAGGACATGGAGGTTGAAGTGCCACCGGAGGTGTTTGAGACCAAGAAATGGGTCTGCAAGGTTAAATCCAATGACAGCGTGGCCGATTTTATCAAGGAGCTTATTCTGGAGCTGCCCGCCGGGGAAGAGGTCGACTTTAAAGCCGGGCGGATACATCCAGATCGACGTCCCGCCCCATGAGCTCAGTTTCAAAGACTTCGATATCCCGCAAGCGTTTCGGCCGGAATGGGATAAGCGCAATCTGTGGGAGTTGACATCCAAGATCACCGAACCGATAACACGGGCCTACTCCATGGCAAGCTACCCGGGGGAAAAGGGCATCATCATGCTCAACGTCCGCATTGCGCTGCCGCCCGGTCCGGGGATACCGACGGGGGTGGTCTCATCCTATATTTTTAACCTGAAACCGGGGCGATGAGGTCGAGCATTTCCGGGACCTTACGGGGAATTTTTCATCCATGAAACCGAAGCGGAGATGGTCTACATCGGCCGCGGGGCGGGTATGGCCCCCCTGCGCAGTCATATTCTTGAACTGCTCAAAGGCCGCAACAGCCAGCGCAAAATTTCATACTGGTACAATGCCCGCAATCTGGGCGAATGCTTCTACCTGGATCATTTCGCGCAACTGGCCCAAGAGCACGAGAATTTTACATTTAATCTGGCCCTGTCGCGCCCGGCGCCCGAAGACAACTGGGACGGGCTCACCGGCTATGTTCATCAGGTGCTGCAGGACAGTTATCTGATTGACCATTCGGCCCCGGAAGATATCGAATACTACATGTGCGGTCCCCCGGTGATGAGTCAATCCATCATGCACATGCTGGATAATCTGGGCGTCGAGCGCGAAAATATCAACTTTGACGATTTTGGGTAGATGAAAGGGATGGAGTATTGGAGTGATGGAGTACTGCGGTGATGGAAAACATTTCCGTACATTCTCAAGCTTTTGTAGGGTTGGGTCTGCAGGCCAGACCGCGTAATGTTGGGTTTCGTACCTCAACCCAACCTACATCTACCTGAGTAGCATGAATCTCAGCTTTTGTAGGTTGGGTTGATCCGCCGAAGGCGGAGAAACCCAACGTGAGAGGGGTCAATTTTGTTGGAATTTTTAATTACTTTTGCTGTTATCCTGTTTGCGGGTTTCAGCGTGACATTCGGCGTTCTTCTGGGAAAGCGCAGCCCCGGGCACGGCTGTCACTGTGAACCCAAAGCCGACAGCCAAATGACGGCATCGAAATGTGCATCATGCCAGATAATCGATGCGCGCCGTGAATCCGGGTAAGGATCCGGTTCCAGAGGGCCTGGCTTTGCACGTGTGATCGCGTAGTCAGGTGTCAGGTGTCAGGAATCCTGAAACATTCAGGGTCGAATTTGGAATAATGGATTAATTGAGCTACATGAGGGACAAAGAATTTCACAGTACATTCATCCTAAATTCCCCAATTCGAAATTTGCTACATTCCAGAAAATGATGGAGAGAAACGATGGTAACACTACGACGAGGTAAAAATATTCCCGCTAAAAAGTCACATTCGATCACCACCGAATCGTGGGACCTGATGGGGAAGGTGCCGCGCGTAAAAGATGTCATGACGCCAAAACCGGTGACACTCACCCTGGGTACGACGGTTCATGATGCGGCTAAAATACTGATGCAAAAAAGCATTGTTGCCGCCCCGGTGGTGGACCCGGACAATAACTTCGTGGGCATGTTTTCACAGCAGGGGTGTATGGTGGGCCTGGTGGACGGCGTTTATCACGAAGTGCCGCAGCCGATTTTTGTGGACGATTATCTGGAACCGCAAGATCGTACCCATACGATCACCGAAAACGCGCCCATTATGACGGCGGTCGCAAAATTTGCCGGCAGCCGGCAACTGATCCTCAGCCTGCCGGTTTTGCGCGCCGGCAAAGTTGTCGGCATTATCGCCCGCCAGGACGTCATTCGCGCGTTCTTTAAAATGACGGCCAAAATTCCCGATGCAAGAGCGGCGATTTTATATATCAGCGGGCTTGAAAAAGAGCAGAATGACTTTGAAAAGCTGAGATGATTGTGATACAAAGCAAAAAAAGTCTTTCAATGCAACCATATCAAAACCAGGGAGATAGCTATGCGAAGTCTGCGTAAACGGAAGTCAAACCATTGGCATCGCGGGCCTAAGTCATTGGGCTTGCTGGTCTTTGTCATGTCAACCATCGGGTTGCTGGCAAGTTGTGCCGTAGGACCGGATTACATCAAATCGGAACAGCCCACTCCGGACCGCTGGCATCAAGTAATGGTCAAAGGCCTGGCGGAGGGCCAGGCCGATTTGCAGACCTGGTGGACGGTTTTTGATGATCCGCTGCTAAACGATATCATCAAACGCGCCGGCATGGGCAATCTGGATTTAAAAGAAGCCTTTGCCCGGATCAAAGAGGCGCGGGCCCGCCGGGGGTTTACCAAAGGCCAATTTTATCCGGATATCAACGGCGGCGGTTTCCTGGAAAGAAGCCGGCACACCGACGATTTAACTCCTATTTTTTCAAGTGGCAAACAGAATGAAAATTTTGGCGGTTTGGGGCTGGACGGCAGCTGGGAAATGGATTTCTGGGGCCGCATTCGCCGCTCGGTGGAATCGGCCGATGCCGGACTGCAGGCTTCGCTGGAAAACTATCGCGATATCCTGGTGATCATGTATGCTGAAGTTGCGTCCAATTATATCGAAGTCCGTACCCTGCAGGAACGTATTCGCTTTGTCAAATCCAATATCGTTACCCAGCAGGGTTCCCTGGCCATAACCCAGGCGCGCTTTAAGGCTAAACTGACAAGTGAGTTGGATGTGCGTCAGGCCGAGCTCAACCTGGCTCGCACCGAATCGCTGCTGCCCAGGCTGCGCGCCCTGCAGGTGGAGTCCATTAACCGGCTGGGGGTGCTGTTGGGCGAGTATCCCAGCGCGCTGTACGACGAACTGATCAAACCCACGCGATTTCCGGACCCAGCCCCGCAAACCCTGGTGGGGCTGCCGTCGGATCTTATACGCCAGCGTCCCGACCTTCGCCGGGCCGAACGGGAAGTGGCCGAACAAAATGCAAAAATCGGCGTGGCCACCGCGGATTTGTATCCCACCTTCGGCCTGGGCGGTACAATCGGCCTGGCGGCCACCACAGCCCTTTTTGATAATGGTAAACACACCTGGTCGGTGGGGCCGTTTTTTCGCTGGAATATCTTTGACGGGGGCCGGGTGCGGGCCCGGATCAATGTGGAAGACGCCCTTACGGAGCAGGCCTTTGTGCGCTATGAGCGGGCCGTACTGGAAGCCCTGGAGGACGTGGAAAATTCCATGACCGGCTATGTGCGTGAATTGGATCGCCGGGCGGCATTAAATCGCTCGGTGATTGCAGCCCAAAAATCGGTGGAGCTGGTCAATATACAGTACAAAACCGGTCTGACCGACTTTCAAAATGTTTTGGACATGGAGCGCTCTCAGTTTGAGCAACAGGACTTTTGGGCCCTGAGCCGGGGTCTGGTCATTCAAAATCTGATCGGCATCTACCGCTCTCTGGGCGGGGGGTGGCAGCCGGAGCCGGAAGTCCTCAAGCAGGAAATCGAGGACCAGGAAACCAGCGGGGAGCCGATCATTTAACCTCCCTGAAATGACGGGTAAAGAATCCGGGTATAGAGGGCTCTGGAATTAACCATCAGGAGTACTGGAGTATTGGAGCGATGGGAGTTGATGGAAAAATCATTGCCGGGCGTCGTCATGCGTTCAGGCGGGTTATAAACCTCGTTTTCAAGTCCATACAACACTCCAATACTCCAGCACTCCAACATTCCGGCACGTTGTCATCGGCTGAGCCATTTATCTCTGATCTGGCCCCGAGGACCAGGTTTTCACTATTGGAATTAAACATTTGGGATGGACTCTAATTCATTTTAGCAAAGGTAGGTATACCATGAAGCACTTGCTTGCACCATTAGCCGTGTTGTTTTCAACATTCGTTATCCTTCTGGGATGCGAAGAAAAAACCAAACCGGAAATCATTCGGCCAGTCAGGACCATGAAGCTGGAAAAGGCCGCCGGCTTCGGCGGCAACAAATATCCCGGCCGCGCCGAGGCCACCACCGAATTGAACCTGGGTTTCGAGGTCTCCGGCACCATCAAGAAGCGGCCGGTCGACAAGGGTGACATGGTCAAGAAGGGGCAGCTCCTGGCCGTGCTGGACCTGCGCGACTTTAAAAATGAAGTCGCCTTCGCCGTGGCCGAGAGCAAGCGCAACGTGGCCTATCGTGACCGTATTGCCGAAGCCCTCAAATCCAACGCGGTCGCCGCGCAGGACCTGACCGATGCCGACGCCCGGCTGGAGCAGTCCCGCGCAGCGGTGCGGATCAAACAAAAAGCTTACGAAGACGCGCACATCTCCGCGCCTTTCGACGGCACGGTTTCCTGGACCTACAAAGAGGCCGGGCAGCGCGTGCAGGCCAAGGAAGACGTCGTGCGCCTGCTGGACGTCTCCCGCATCGAGTTCACCGTGGACGTGCCTGAACAGATCATTCCCAACATTGAATACGTCAAGGACATCACGATCACCTTCGACGCCTTTAAAGACCGCGCGATCCCGGCCCGGATAAAGGAGATCGGCACCGAGGCCTCGGCCGGCACGCGCACCTTTCCGGTGACCCTGGTTTTCGATCAACTTACGGACATCAAGATCCTGCCGGGCATGGCCGGGACCGCCACCGGCGACCCCAGCGACATACCGGGGACAGCCGCTGAAGATGAATTCCTGCTGCCAGTGGACGCGTTTTTCACCCCGGACAGCAAGACGCACAAGGTCTGGGTGATCGACGAGACGACCATGACGGTCAAGGGGCATGAGGTGACCCGGGGCCGGCTGACGGCCCGGGGGCAGTACGCCCGGGGCCTGAAGGAAGGCATGATAGTTGCCACGCACGGGGCGAACACGCTGCGCGAGGGACAGAAAATCAAAATTGCGGCGGCGACCCGGCGGAGCGAAGGGCCTGACCAATAGCCCCGGAAATTTAACTTAAGGGGCTTCGCCCCAACCTGTCGAGAGCCTCCCTTCGAGAGCCTCAGAGTCTAACGACAAGGTCGTGCGATTGGAATGATGGAATTGTTCCAGCATTCCATTATTCCATCTACGGATTTTGTAGCTTAATGATAGATAAACAACCTATTTTCAATAAGTTATAGAAATTCCGAAACGTAATTGATGCCATCATATAGCATGTGCAGTAATTACAGCCACATACAATATGGAGCATGAACAAGACTTTTGGAATGGGTTGGCGCTAGTTAACCCAAGGAGGATTCATGAACATTACGGAATACGCCATCAAGAACAAGGCTGTGAGTTATTTCTTTATCGCCATCCTGTTCTTTGGCGGCATCGGGGCTTACTTCGTCCTGGGCCAGCTGGAGGACCCGGTCTTCACCATCAAGAAGGCCACGGTGGTGACATTCTATCCCGGCGCCAGCGCTTACGAGGTCGAGCTGGAGGTGACCGATGTCATCGAAAAGGCCATGCAGGAGATCCCCGATCTCGAGCACATGTATTCCTTTTCGCGGCCGGGTGTGTCCATCATCAAGATCGACATCCGGCAGCATATCTGGATGGACACTCTGCCCCAGATCTGGGACGAGATACGCAAAAAAATCCGCGACAGTTATGCCCTGCTGCCCCCCGGGGCCAGCAGGCCGGACATCTCGGACGATTTCAACTTCGTCTTCGGTTTCGTCCTGTCGGTCACCGGCGACGGTTTCAGCTACGCCGAACTCGAGAACTGGGCTGACGACATCAAAAAGGAGTTAAGCGTGGTGACCGGGGTGTCGCGGGCCGAACTCTGGGGCATACAGGACAAGGTCATCTACATCGACATCTCCGAGAAGCAAATGACGGAGCTGGGGATTACCCCGCAGGATTTCGTCGACACCCTCGGCCGGCAGAACATGGTGGTGGATGCCGGCGGCATCGACGTCCAGGACAAGCGCCTGCGGGTCGTTCCCACCGGGGAGTTTCGGACCCCGGAGGATATCGGCGAGCTCTTCCTGCACCCCAGCCAGGCGCGCACCTTATACGACGCTGAAGGCCCGGTTCCCATATCCACCGAGGGGCAGACCACCCAGACCGCGCGCCCCACCGGCGCGCTGGGATTACGCCCCCAGGTGGAGCTGATCCGGATAAATGACATCGCCTCAGTCAGCGCCGGCTACCTGGAGCCGCAGCAGAGCCAAATGCGAACAGACGGCATGCCCGCCGTCGGCATCCAGGTCGCGGCCCGTGACGACGACAACATCGTCGACGTGGGCACGCGCCTGGAAGATGCCATCCGGGTAATCGAGGCGCGCATGCCGGTGGGGCTCGAGATCACCAAGGTCGCCTGGCAGTCCCAGTATGTCACCGAGGCCATCAACGCCTTTTTCCTGAACCTGCTGGGCTCCGTGATCATCGTCCTCATCGTTTTGACGGTGCCCATGGGCTGGCGCATGGGGGTGATCATCGGCACCGGCCTGGTGCTGACCATCCTGGGCACCTTCGTGGGCATGACGATAGTCGGATACCCCTTCCAGCGCATGACCCTGGGCGCGCTGATCATCGCCATGGGGATGATGGTGGACAACTCGATCGTGGTGGCCGACGGCATCCAGGTCAGGATCAACCAGGGCATGAACCGGGTCCAGGCCGCCATCGAAGCGGCCACCAAGCCGTCCATAGCCCTGCTGGGCGCCACCGTCATCGCCGTGATGGCCTTCTACCCCATCTTCGCCTCCCGGGCCGATGCGGGCGAGTACTGCCGCGGTCTGTTCATCGTGGTGGCCATGTCCCTGGGGCTCAGCTGGGTGGTGGCCCTGGTCCAGACACCGCTGCAGTGCCTGGACATCCTGCCCAAATACAAGCCTAAAGAGGACGGCGAGGAAGAGAAAGACCCCTTCGACACCAAGTTCTTCAACGGCTACCGGCGGCTGCTGGAGTTTGCCCTCCGCTTCCGCTGGGTGTTTATGGGGGTCATGGTGGCCATGCTGGTGGCCGCGGTCTACGGCTTCGGCTACGTCAAGTCGATGTACTTCCCCTACGCCGCGCGCAACCAGATCATGGTGGACTTCTGGTTCGACGAGGGCACCCGCATCCAGACGGTTGCCGAACGGACCCGGCTGGCTGAAGAGAAGCTGATGGCGGATGAAACGGTGACGACGGTGAGTACCTTTTTAGGCAAGGGGCCGCCCCGCCTGTACCTGCCGGTCGATCCGGAACTGCCCTATTACAACAACTATGCCGAAATTCTCGTGAACACCGGCGACTTTAAGGAAATCGACCCGCTGATCGAATGGTTCGAACCCTGGATCAAGGAAAACTACCCCAACATTACGACGCGGGTGCGCAAATTCGGGGTCGGCCCCAGCGACACCTGGAAATTCGAGTGGCAGATCACCGGACCGGCCGAAGCCGACGTCGCCTTTTTGCGGGAGATCGGCGAAAAGGGCAAGGCCATTTTGCGCAAAGAGCCCCGGGCCAAGGAAATCAAGACCTCCCTGATGAACCGGCGCGAGAAGATCGTGCCGGTCTACGATCAGCCCCGGGGTCGCTGGGCCGGTGTCAGCCGCGACGACATCGCCTTCGCCACCAAGCGGGCCTACGACGGTTATCAGGTGGGATTGTACCGCGAAGGCGACGACCTCTACCCCATCCTGCTGCGCAACGAGCCCGAGGAGCGGCACGCGGCCGCGAGCAACCTCCAGCTGCTGCAGATCAAACCGGCCCGTGCCTCCCAGACCGTGCCGCTGGCCCAGGTCACCAAGGAAATCCGGGTCGAGTACGAGGAGCCCTTCATCAACCGCTGGGACCGGCGGCGGACCGTCACCATCCAGGCCACGCCCCAATGGTGGACGACCTACCCCGACCTGAAAAAACACGTGGTCGATGAATTCATGGCCCTGATGGAGACCCTGCCGCCGGGCTACGATATCTTCATGGACGGGGAGGACGAGAGCACCCTGGACAACAATGCTTCGCTGAACCCGGGGACCCCGCCGGCTATCCTCATCATGCTGTTTATCATGGTGGCGCTCTACAGCGCCTGGCGCCCGATGCTGATCATCGTCTGCACCATTCCCTTCGCCCTGGTCGGGGTGACGGCCGGTCTGCTGATCAGCAACTCCCCCTTCGGCTTCCTGGCCATGCTGGGGGCCATGAGCCTGTCCGGCATGATGATCAAGAACGCCATCGTGCTGCTGGATACGGTGGGCGATGAAATCGCCACAGGCAAGACCCAGTATGAAGCCATTGTCCGCTCCGGCGTCACCCGCCTGCGGCCGGTGTGCCTGGCGGCGGCCACCACCGTGCTGGCACTGGTCACCCTGGCGCCCGACGCGTTCTGGTCGGCCATGGCCTACACCATCATGTTCGGGCTGACCTTCGGGACGCTGCTGACCATGTTCCTGGTGCCGGTGCTGTACTGCATTTTTTACAAGGTACCGTCGCCGGCCAAGGCTTGACCCGGGTCCGCCGGAGGCGGAGAATTGAAGATTGAAGATTGGTGGTATCGCTCCTGGCCTTCGTAGCCTTTTCGGCGGAGTAGGCTCGCTCTGTCTTTTATTCAATCTGGCTATGGCATAAATCATGTGCAAACATGATGTGATTTCAATAAATAGATACTAAGCTTTTTCCGAGACTGCGCTCGGAAAAAGTGGCCCCTGCGGGGCAGCAGTGGCGCAGTTTGTAGGTTTCAGGTTTCAGGTGTCGGGTGTCTGGAACATAAAAAAATTGAGAAATTAAGGAATTGAGGGATTTAGGAATTAAAATGACAGAATACCTTCAATCCCTAAATTCCTGAATTCGCAATTCCTAAATTTGTCTGCTGAGACCAGACAGTTTCTGATTGTAACCAATGATGATGGAGGAACCAACCGATGCCTGAGGATCGTCAGCCGGTGCGTGTCCACCTCAACGTCATGCGCTCGCGACTGACCGTGATCGGATTCAACATCGCGATCGTATCGTTTCAGATCGCCCAGCTTTACAAAGCCTCCGGCGGTCTCAGGATAACCGGGCTGGATCACGCGGTGCACGTCGGGGCCGATATGGAACTCTTCATGTCCCTGGCCCTGTCTCTGATTGCGCTGATGGTATTCATCATGTCCAGCCCGTTCGACAAGGGCGCCATCTGCACCCACTGGTTGCTGGTGGCCGGGGACCTGCTGATGTACCTGGCTCTGGCACATACGCTGGCCGGGTTCTTCGGGCCTTTGGCGGAGTCAATTCAAATCGTTGCCGGCAAACTCCCGGACAAGGCAGCGGAGATTTACATTCTTAAATCGGCCTCGATCGGCGCCGGTGGTGTCGCATGGTTTGTGGCGGTCTACGTCGGCCCCCTGGTATCCCTGGTGCGGTCCCCTTTTCAGCGCCGCGCCAACATCGCGCTTGGCACGGCCTACCTGGTGGTGGTGCTGGTGCTTTGCTGGGTCAGTGCCCAGACGGTGCAAGTAGAGGCGGCGGCTACCGCTGACGGGCCGGGGTTGATTTTCAGTATTCTGAGGGAACTGGTTCAGCCGCTGCGGTGGTAATTGCCGGCCCTAAATTTTAAAAAACAACTTTGATGTGGCCGAAAAAAAGCACAAAAATCAAAGTATTTATTTGTTTTAAAATCTTTCATTATTCACACCCAAAAGGAGAACCCAACCATGACCCAAAAATCGATTGTTTTACTAACGATGCTTATATTATTACTGCCCGGTTTGGCCACAGCGGTAACGGAGAAGGATTTTAAGGCGAATACGGCCCAGGATTTTATCAACCTGTGCACGGTATCTGCCGACGATCCCTTATACCACCAGGCCATCAACTTCTGCCATGGCTATTTTGAGGGCGCGTACCAATACTATGAGGCCATGACCTCCGGTCCGAAAAGTGATAAATTTGTTTGTGTGCCGGATCCGCTGCCGTCTCGCAATAAAGCCATCGGCATGTTCATCGAGTGGGCCAAAAGGAACCCCCAATACATGCAAGAGCGGCCTGTGGAAGCTGAATTCAGATTTCTGAGGGAGACGTGGCCGTGTAAACCGTAAAAATTGAAGATTGAAGATTGAAGATTGAAGATGGAAGATTGAAGATTGAAGATTTGTGGATGTCGCTTCGCTCCGTCTTTTTTTAACGGTCATTATAAAGCTGATCGGTAATAGGTGGAGCCTTTATTAAAAAAAGTTCCGATTTCAGGATACCACAAAGTTAATTTAACCGGTTTCAGTATTTTGCACTTCTTCTTCCTGACACCTGAACACTGAAACCTGAAACCTTCAGTATTATAACCTTTGAACCCTGAACCCTGAACCTTGAACCCTCGGTTCATCGAAAGGAGTTAATCATGAAAAAGATCACTATTACAATTATACTGGTCATTGGCCTGGCACTGGGTGGCTGCTCGGGCATGTCGGATACCGAACAGCGCACCTTGAGTGGAGCGGCCATCGGCACCGGCGCCGGGGCCGCCATCGGCGCCGTTGCGGGTAACACCGCTGTGGGAGCCATCGTCGGGGCGGCCGCCGGAACAGCCGGCGGTTATCTTTACGACCGGCACAAGAAGTCGGAAGAAAAGGCCAGCCAGAAGGACAACTAATGTCAGTGTTCAGCCCAGCCGCCGGTCAAATCGAAAAAGAGACTTTGCATGATGTAGTTTTATATGAGCACCGCCTGGCCGCGAGCGTCCAGTCTGATCGGAAAAGAAACTTTGTAATTTCAAATAAGGGTGCTCTCAGCCGATCGAATCTGATACTTTTCGTCCGTACGAGGATGTCACCATGAAAATATTATCCCTATTCACAATAGTGGCGATTGCAATATTTTTCGGGCATCATACCGGATCTGCCGATCGGCTGTACCACTGGGTAGATAAATCAGGCACCTCCCATCTTTCCAAAGAACCTCCCCCGGAAGACAGTATGTTGAAAGAAGTCATGGAATATTCTGTCCCCACGGATAAACCGGTGAAACCGGAAACTGAGAATAGAAGCGTAAGTGTTGAAAAATTGCAGGAGACATATAAACAGCCGGAACAAGAAGATGATTTGACCAAGGCCTGCTATATGCATGCGACCATGGGAGATGTTTATGTCTATGTTTTCGAATTTGCCAGTTCGGACAGCGTGATTGAGCAGGAATTGTATAAAGGGACTATTCCCAAAGGCCGAAAGCAATTGATCAGGAGTTCAACCGGTAAAATAGAGTTCAGCTACCAGCGCTCATCGGGCTATCGCACCCATGGCTCCAATAAAGCAAACTGCGCGGCCGGTAATGTTACATCATTACAATAGAACGCCATTTACAAGGAGATGCCAAATGATGAATACGAATAAAAAATATGTCAGATCGGTACTGGGCCTCGCCATTTTGCTCGTCATACCCATTCAAGGTTTTGCGGCGACGCCCAAAGAAACCATTAAGGCCGGCGTCGATAATCTGCTCAAAACTCTGGGTGACCCGTCCTTTAAGGCCAAACCCAAAGATGAGCAAATCGCCCTACTGTTGGAGTCCCAGATAGAAGCTGTTTTTGACTTCACCGAGCTTTCCAAAAGAACCCTGGGTCGCACCTGGAAAAAAATGAGCAGTGAGCAGCAAACCGAATTTGTCGAACTGTTTCAAAAACTGCTCCAGGGGGTCTATGCGGATCTGCTGATATCTTACACGGACGAAAAAATAATCTTCGGCAAGGAAACCATGCTGAAAAAGGGCCGGGCGGAAGTTGAAAGTTACCTGCAGACAAAGGACGGCAAAAAAATTCCCCTTTTTTATCGGTTGACCGATAAAAGCGGGAGCTGGAAAGTATATGACGTGATCATCGAAGGGGTCAGCATGGTAAAAAACTACCGGACGCAGTTCAGGGAAATCATGAAAGGTGGCTCCCCCGAAAAATTACTCGAAATTCTACGGAAAAAAGTTGAAAAGAGTTAGCCGATATTGGATAGTTCTGGTTTTCGTTTTATCTATCTTTGTGACTCCGCCGCTCTGCGCAAGTGAACCAGCCTGGCGGTCGATTGGCTTACGTGGCGGTATAAATGATCATCGCAATGATGAGAATTTTGAGCAGTACGAAGGTTTTACCACCTGGAATCTGCCATGGTCCTGGCAATGGGATTCCGGCTGGGCGCTGGGCACGTATCTCGAGGCCAATGCCGGGGTACTGACCGCAGACGGTGAATCGGCCTTTGTCGGATCTATCGGACCGGGCCTTTATATATCCGGAATCCGGGAGATGGTTGAGATTTCCATGGGGATAAATCCGACGGTCATCAGCAAACACCATTTCGGAGATGAAAATTTGGGCGGCCCGATTCAATTTACTTCCCACATCGGGCTCAATTTCATTTTTAAGCATCATTACAGCATAGGGTATCGTCTGCAACACATGTCAAATGGTGTTCTTTATGAACACAATCCGGGTGTGAATATGCATATGATTGAGGTGGAGTATCGGTTTTAGCCCCACATTGAAATCCTTGTCATCAGGGCCGGATCAGAGATAAATGGCTCAGCCGTTACCGTTAGTTTAGAGCCGGAGTATTGGAGTTTTGGAGTGATGGGTGAAAATCGCAATTGATTTTAGCGTCTTTTAGCGTTATGCTCCGTTCGGAACGTTATTATGACAAACGCTCTACCGGAAGTATGTCGATAAACCGACATTTTATACGGCCAGTTTCGGCAGCCTCAAGCGAGAGGTAAAGACAGATGCCAGATCCAGGTGAACTGCTATTCGAGCAACCCTCCAAAGACACTCTGCAGGTGATTCTCTCCGGCAGTTGGAAGCTCGGGGATTCGCTTCCATCGACGGATGAGGTCCGTCAGAAGGTCGAATCGAGCGGTCCGATCCGCCACATATCCTTTAATGCCGAAAAGCTTGGAGATTGGGATTCCGGCCTGCTGACCTTTCTCAGGAAACTGTGGAAATTCTGTTTGAGCAGCGACATTGCCTTGGACAGTAGCGGGCTGCCGGACGGGGCCCGGCAGGTCATGGAACTGGTAACGGCAGTGCCCGAGAAAACAGACGCCCGCAAGGTCGAAGGCCGGGCCGGCTTTCTCACCCACCTGGGTGACCAGGCGGTGGCATTTTTCGGCTCGGCAAGCGATATTTTGGAGTTTGTCGGCGAGGCCACAGTTGCCTTTCTCAGGTTTCTGCGGGGCAAAGCCCACTACCGCCGCTCCGACCTGTGGCTCGTTTTCCAGTCCTGCAGCATACAGGCGCTTCCCATTGTGACCCTCATCAGTTTTCTGGTGGGCGTGATCCTGGCCCTTATCGGGGCCATTCAACTGGCCCTATTCGGGGCCGAAATCTATGTGGCCAATCTGGTGGGCGTCTCAATGGTCCGGTTAATGGCAGCCATCATGACGGGCATCGTCATGGCCGGCCGCACGGGAGGGGCCTTCGCCGCCCAGCTCGGCACCATGCAGGTGAATCAGGAGATCGACGCCCTGAAGACCCTGGGCCTGTCACCCATGGAGTTTTTGGTCCTGCCGCGCATGCTGGCCCTGGCCCTGATGATGCCCCTTCTGGCCCTTTACGCCAATGTCGTGGGTATCCTGGGCGGCGTGATGGTGACATTTACCCTGCCCGACATTAATGCAATTCAGTTTTTCAATCAGTTAGTCGAGGCAGTCAGGCTCTGGGACCTGGGGGTCGGCCTTTTCAGCAGCGCTCTTTTCGGGGTGATCGTAGCGGTTGCCGGCTGTATGCGCGGCATGCAGTGCGGCCGGAGTGCGTCGGCGGTGGGGGACGCGGCCACGTCAGCTGTCGTCACAGCCATCGTGGGCATCATCGTGGTTACCGCAGTCATCACCATTATGACGAAAATCCTTGGGATTTAGGATATAGGGTTCAAGGTTCAGGGTTCAAAGGTTCAAGGTTCAGCCCCGCCGCCGGCCCCAAAAAAAGCAACCGGTCTAATCGAAAAAGAAACTAATGAACATCGAACATCGAACATCGAACGTCCAACAGCGAATAATGAATTCTGTCAATTTAAAAAAAATGATTGAGCAAGCCTACTCCGCCGAAGGGGCTACGAAGGCCAGGAGCGAATCCACACTTCGATATTCTGGGTCTTTAGATCACCTCTTTAGCGTGATTCGCTTGTTTTAAAATAGATAAAGCGTAGCGTCATCAATATTCGACGTTCGATGTTGGACGTTCGATGTTCGATGTTCAATTTGGTTCATTGAATTTTGTGTTTTTAACCACTTTATTTCGGGAAAGAAAAGATGGTTGTGTCTGAAACAAATACACACAAACAGGCCCATATCACCATTGAAGACCTCACCATGGCCTATGGCGACTTCGTTATCATGCACGATCTGAGTTTTACGATCAAGCGGGGAGACGTCTTTATCATCATGGGGGGCAGCGGCTGCGGCAAGAGCACCATGATGGCCATACTGGTCGGCCTGAAATCTCCGGCTAAGGGTAAGGTATTTTACGAAGATGTCGATTTTTGGGAGTCCGACCTCGAGACCCGCCAGCGGATCATTCGCCGGTCCGGCGTCATGTACCAGAGCGGCGCTCTTTGGAGCTCCATGACCCTGGCCGAAAATGTGGGCGCTGCCCCTTGAAACCTACACGGACTTAAGGTCCGGAGAGATTCGAGACGCGATAGAGCTGAAGTTGGCCCTGGTGGGGCTGGCCGGTTTTGAAGAGTTTTACCCCTCGGAGATCAGCGGGGGGATGCAGAAGCGGGCCGGTATTGCCCGGGCCATGGCCATGGATCCGGAAATCCTCTTCTTTGACGAGCCCTCAGCCGGATTGGACCCGGTGAGCGCGCGCAGACTGGATGATCTCATTCTGCAATTGAGCGAGATTTTGGGCACGACCATGGTGGTGGTGACCCACGAACTGGCCAGCATCTTCACCATCGGAAGCAACTCCGTATTTCTGGACGCCGCCCAACGGACCATGACGGCCACGGGCAATCCCCAAAAACTCCTGGCCGAAACACAGGACCCTGCGCTTCGTCTTTTTTTGAGCCGCGGGGAGAAAACCTAACCACAGGAAGGAACACCATGGCAAAACAAGCAAGCAGGAAAATGATCGGCGCTTTTGTGCTTGTGGCGGTGGTTATCATGGCCGCCAGTGTCGTCATTTTTGGATCAGGGGACTGGTTCAAAGACTCCCTCCGATATGTGCTCCGTTTCCAGGAATCCGTCAAGGGCTTGAATGTGGGGTCACCGGTGCTGTATCGTGGATTTCCGGTGGGGGAGGTGAAACGGGTGATCATCCAGGCCGACACGAAAGATCTCAAGGACGATGTCCTGGTCTTCGTGGAGATTTATCCGGAAACGGTTGTCTTTGCGACGGGGGACATAAAAATTGAACAGTGGAAAGAAAGGATGTCCGATCTCATCGAACGCGGCTTGCGGGCCCAGATGGTGCCCCAGAGCTTAATAACCGGCAAGTTGATCATTGAGCTTAACATGCATGCCGACGCCCCCGCCATCCAGGAGCGCATTGATCAAAATTATTTAGATATCTTGTCGGATTATGAGGAGATCCCGACGATTCCTTCAACCCTGTCAAAGCTGGAGGCGGCCCTGGGAAACCTTGACCTCAAGGAGCTCAGCAAAAAATTGATTTCGGTCCTGACCAATGCCGATCGTATCCTGTCAAACCGGAACATCGATGCCAGCATAAACGAGTTCAAAGCCACTTTGGTCGACGCGCACAAGCTGGTCAACAATGTGGATGAAGAGGTCAAACCGTTATCGGGCAAAGCGCAGTCCACCCTCGATGATGTCGGCAAGCTGGCCCGGCACGTGGACGGCAAAGTGGATCCGCTTTCGCAATCGGTGACGGAGACCTTGAAGTCAGTTGATACGGCCTTTAAAAGTATCGACGAGCTTGTGGGGAAACGCTCGCCGATACGTGCCGATATAGAAGATACCCTGAAGGAAATCCAGCGGGCCGCCCGTTCCGTACGGATTCTGGCCGACTACCTGGAACAGCACCCGGAAGCCCTGCTCAAGGGCAAGGGCAATAAGAAATATTAACAAGGAGATTTCACATGGTTCATTTACCCATCCGGATACGACTATGCTTGATCGCCGTCGCCCTGCTCGCCCTGGCCGGGTGCGGGTCGACCCGTCCCTCAAACTTCTACCAACTGGACGAACCCGCCGCCACCCGGTTAAGCGGTCTGGAGCGCGGTATTGCCATCGGCGTCGGACCCGTCAATCTGGAGCCCTACCTCGATCGGCCCCAGATCGTGATTCGAGGTGCCGGTCACAAGCTCGAACTGTCCGAATTCAACCGCTGGGCGGAGCCGCTGAAGGACAGTATCTCGCGGGTGATCATCGTCAATCTGTCCAATATGCTGGAATCAACCCGGGTGTACAAGGTTCCCCGGCGCAACAAAACCATACCCCTTGAATTCAGGATCGAGATCGATTTCGCCCGTTTCGACGGGATGCTGGGCGGCAATGCCCTGCTGGTGGCACGCTGGACACTCTACGGGCAGAAAGAGTCGGCGCTGTTAACCAAAGTGTCGATCATCAGCGAGCCTTCGGGCGCAGAGGGCTCCGACAGTAGCGAGCCTTCGGACATCGAGGAGGGTTTCGAAAGCCTGATCGCGGCCCAGAACCGGGCCCTTCAGAAGCTAAGCCGGGAGATCGTCGATGCCATAAAAGCAAACCGGTGATCCTGAATTCTGTCCACCGGATGCCGGATTTATAAACAATTCGTAAAGATCTGATATAAAAAAAGCTGAAATGGATATTTGTCAGAGGAGAAAAAGGTGAAGCGAATCACAATCCTCAGTGTAATTGTTTTTGTTTGTTTTTTCGTTATTTCGTCACCCTCATTGGCTAAAGAGAGACCGAATATCCTCCTCGTTGTGGCCGACGATATGGGCTGGACCGACTTGAGCAGCTTCGGAGGCGAAATCGAAACACCCAATCTCGATGCGCTTGCCCGGCGCGGCGTGAGGTTCACTGACTTTCATACGTCAGTGAGCTGCTCCCCGACCCGCTCGATGCTTTTGTCGGGAACGGACAACCACATTGCGGGTATGGGCAACATGGCTGAATTTATTACACCGGAGCAGCGGGGAAAACCGGGTTACGAAGGGTACCTGAACAACCGTGTCGTCACGCTCGCTGAATTGCTTCGCGATAACGGTTACCATACGTACATGGGCGGTAAATGGCACCTCGGACATGCGCCCGAACAATTCCCCCATGCCCGCGGATTCGAGCGGTCATTCAGCATGCTTTTTGGGGGGGCCAGCTATTGGAGCGACATGTTCGGGCTTATGGCAGAGCAAGAGGCGATTGCCGAGTATGTTTTGGACGATAAGCGACTCGAAGAATTGCCCAAAGACTTCTATGCCACGCGCAGTTACGCTGACTTTCTAATCGACTCAATTCGCGAAAACCGGGGTGACGGTAAACCGTTTCTCGCCTATCTCGCTTTCACGGCTCCGCATGATCCACTGCATGTTCCTGAACCGTGGCTCAGCAAATACCGCGGCAACTACAACGATGGGTACGAGGTGCTCAAAGCAAAGCGAGCGGCGGCAGCAAAGCGTTTGGGTTTGGTTTCAAACAGCGCCAAAACACCTGGCCGTCATCGAATGTTGAAGGCCTGGAACGCGCTCAGCAAGGAACAGCAGGCACTCGAATCAAGGGGGATGGAGGTTTATGCCGGAATGGTCGAGAACATGGATTACCATTTCGGGCGGGTGGTGAAGTTTCTCAAGGACATCGGTGAATACGACAACACCATCGTGATCTTTCTGTCTGATAATGGTCCGAACCCCTGGTACAGCCAAGACTATCCCGGCAACCGCGGCAGCAAGTGGTTCGCCCAATTCGACAACAGCATCGAGAATATTGGGCACCCCATGTCCCATTATGCCTATGGCATGGGTTGGGGGTCCGCCTGCACAGGCCCAATGGACCTGTTCAAAATGACTGTGGGCGAAGGCGGCATCCGCAGCCCACTGCTCATCGCTGGCCCCGGTGTCCAAGGTGGCCGGCAGGTTGATGCCTTTGTTTATGTTTGGGACGTTATGCCCTCAATTCTTGATTTCAGTGGCATTCCGCACCCCGAAAAATATCGGGGCCGGCAGGTAGAACGAATGCGAGGCAAGTCGCTGAAAGGCGTACTGACGGGGTCGGCGAAAGCGGTCTACGGCGCGGACGAATTCATCGGTGGAGAGATGCAAAACGGCAAGTGGATGCGGCAGGGGGATTTCAAAGCGGTGTCGGTTGCGCCGCCCTATGGGACAGGAAGCTGGCATCTCTATAACCTTGCAGACGATCCGGGAGAGACGCGCGACCTTGCCAAAGAGCAGCTGGCAATACTGAAAAAACTGCAAGCGGCGTGGGACCGCTACGCCAGGGATGTCGGCGTGGTTTTGACTAAATGAATGGCGTTGTGGGTTCAATGCTTGTCTGCTTCAAAGGTAAAAAAAATAGTTTTAGCTGTTTATTCCGGGTCGTAACCTCAGTTGCAGCTCATCCAGCTGCTGCTTGCTGGTATCCGAAGGGGCCCCGGTGAGCAGGCAGGCGGCTTTCTGGGTTTTGGGAAAGGCGATGACATCGCGGATGGATGCTTCACCGCACAGCAGCATGACCAGCCTGTCAAAGCCGATGGCAATACCGCCATGGGGGGGGGCCCCCGATTCCAGGGCCGAAAGCAAAAATCCGAATTTGTCCTCGTAAGCCTTGCGATCCATGCCCAGGGCCTTGAAAACCTTCTCTTGTATGTCTCTTTGATGAATACGGATACTGCCGCCGCCGATTTCAAATCCGTTTAGCACCAGGTCATAAGCGCGGGATTGAACCGCCAGGGGATCATCCTTTAACTTGTCGTAATCGTCTTCCAGCGGCGATGTAAAGGGGTGGTGCAGCGCCTGATACCGTTTTTCGGTTTCATCATATTCAAACATGGGAAAACGGGTGACCCACAAAAAATTAAACCGATCCTCGTCGATCAGGCTGAGTTTCCGGCCAAGGTGATTTCGGAGATTTCCCAGGGCTTCATTTACAATTTTGGGCTGGTCGGCCACGAAAAAAGACGAGATCCCCCGGCTCCATTTCAATCCGCTCGGCCAGGGCCTTTTTTTCTTCTTCGGTAAAAAATTTTGTAATCGGACTTTGCCAATCATTATCCTTAACCTTTATCCAGGCCATTCCCCTGGCCCGATAAACGGCAACAAAATCCGTCAAATCGTCGATCTCTTTGCGCGAAAAATTGTTGCATCCCTTGGCATTCAGGGCTTTAACAATACCGCCTTTTTTGACGGCTCCGGCAAAGACATTAAAACCGCAGCTTTCGGCAATGTCCGAGATATCTTTCAACTCTAAATCAAAACGGGTGTCCGGTTTATCCAGACCATAACGGCCAACCGCTTCCGCATACGTCAGGCGCGCAAAGGGCGAACTCATTTCCAGGTCCAAAACGTCTTTAAAAAGCGTGGCCATCATGCCCTCGGTTAACTGCATGACCTCTTCTTCCCCCATAAAGGACATTTCGATATCGATCTGAGTAAACTCCGGCTGGCGGTCCGCCCGCAAATCTTCATCCCGGAAACACCGCACAATCTGATAATAGCGGTCGTAACCGGAAATCATAAAAAGCTGCTTGAATATCTGCGGCGACTGGGGCAAGGCGTAAAACTGCCCGGGGTTGACACGGCTGGGCACCAGATAATCCCGGGCGCCTTCCGGCGTGCTGCGTGTTAAAAAGGGGGTTTCAAGATCGAGAAAACCCTGGTTATTTAAATAATTTCGCACCGACGCGCCGGCTTTGTGCCTTAAAACCAAATTGCGCTGCATCTGAGACCGCCGAAGATCCAGGTGGCGGTATTTAAGCCGGATATTCTCCGAAACATCGATATTGTCCTCGATTAAAAAAGGCGGGGTTTTGGCTGGATTCAGGATTTTAAGCTCACTGACCAGCACCTCGATTGCTCCGGTGCGCAAATTGGGATTGACCATGCCGTCGGGGACGGGGATCGACCCTGCCCCGCACCGCCAGCACATATTCATTTCGGACGGCGTGTGCTTTGGCATGAACTTCTGTGTCAACCTCAGGGATTGAAAACCACCTGGGTGATACCCTCGCGGTCCCGTAAATCGATAAATATGACCCCGCCATGATCCCGGCGCCGCAAGACCCAGCCCATTAAAACCACTTCAGTCCCAATATCTTTTGCACCGAGCTCACAGCAGCTGTGAGTTCTTCGCATGGCCCCTAGTTGAGTCCGCCAATTTTTGCGTTCCTTTCATCAAGCGTTTGTTAGTAGTCCGCAGATCTGTGCCGTTTGTCACTGGTCGCTGGCCTCTGGTTATCTGGTTGCTGCAATCACTGGTCCTCGTGACTCGTCACTTGATCACTCGTTACTTGTATCTTATTTATGTAAGGTCCTCCACAAGGTTCTCCAGCGCATATCAGACTCCTGCTCTTTGGTCTCCATATTACGCAGGATCGCGGTTCCCTCTTTCAGTTCATTGTCTCCTACAATCAAAACATTGGCAGCGCCCAGCCGGTCCGCGCGTTTCATCTGGCTTTTCAGGCTCTTGTTGCCCAAATCCATCTCGGCCATAAGGCCGTCACGGCCCAAAGCGCACATCCACTCAAATGCCAGGGTCTGGCTTTTTGAACCTAAGGCCGCCAGAAAGACATCCGGCTTTTTGATAAGATCGGGAGCATTCAAACCGACCAGCTCCGCCAATCTGTCAAAACCAATGGCAAAACCGGTTGCCGGGATATCCGGTCCGCCCAATTCCTTGACCAGGTTGTCGTAGCGGCCGCCGCCGGCTACCGCGCTCTGCGCCCCCAGCGAGGTCGTCTGAATCTCAAAGGCGGTGCGGGTATAATAATCAAGCCCCCGCACCAGGCGCTTGTCAACGACATAGGGCACATCGAGTTTAGCTCAGAGAATCCATTACTTCAGTCGAAATCCGTGCACGGCAGTCGTCACACAAAGAGTCCAGAATAGAGGGGGATTCGGCTAACGCTTCCCGGCAAGCGGGCACTTTGCAATCCAAAACCCTTAACGGATTTCGGTCCATTCGGCGGTTGCAATCCGAACACAGTCTGTCACTGACGGACACCAGGAAATCAGTCAGTGTCGTTTCTGAATTCGGGACGGCATTTGGGGCAACCGAGGGAATTTATGTGGGCCTTGACATCCGCCAGGTTAAGCCGCGAGCACAGGGTCACCAGTAAATATATAAGCTGGACATCCGCCAGCCGGATTGTACGCCGAATATTTCGGCAGCGATCTGATAAAATTGCCGGTACCGGCCCTTTTGCGGTCTTTCCCGCCGGAACATGGGCCCGATCATATAAAATTTCCGGACCGCATCTTGGGCGAATAGTTTGTGTTGAATGTAAGCCCTTGCAATGGAAGCCGTTGCTTCCGGGCGCAGGGTGATCAGATCTCCCCTTGCGATCCGGAAAGGTATACATTTCTTTTTCCACAATATCGGTATCTTCACCAATGCTTCTGGCAAACAATTCCGTCCGTTCCATTACCGGGATGCGAATCTCTTTGAAACCGAAATCTTCCAGTAATTCCCGTGCAATTCTCTCGGTTTCCTGCCAGAGTTCAACCTCGCCGGGAAGTATGTCTTTGAATCCTCTGATTAACTGTATCCTCGGGGTTTCTCTGTATTGTTAAGGTTCAGAGGTTCTGGGTTAAAAAAAGGTTCAGTGGTTCAGAGGTTCTGAGGTTCTGAGTTCAAAGGTTCCCTCCGGGCCGTAGGTCCTATGGGCCGGAGTCAGGGTTTAGCAGCGCTGCTGACCGCTGAAGCGGCCAGTTTAATCGAAAAAGAAACTCTGAAAAACGAATATCGAATAATGAATGTCGAAGGGATGTATTCTGCCCGTCGTGAGCTTTTGTGTCGAACGGTCTATTTTAAAAAAGACAGAGCGCAACGATTCTATCCTTCGAAATTCTGCGGTTCGCTTTTCCCGAGGTTCTGCAGTTCGCTTTTCAACCCTTGAACCTCTGAACCCTGAACCCCTGAACCCTCAAATGGTTACTTTACCTGCACTTTTAAAATTTTCTAATTTATCCCAGTGATAGTAGTTTAGTCAATACTAATATTATATTTCCCCCTTGACACTTTTCGGCCGATTGCATAAAGGTTAAGTCTCCCATTAAGCAACTGAAGATAATACACATAATCAGTAAAGAGGATATCACCTTTAACCTATCGGAGAAGTCCTTGGCTAAAATCGGAAAACACAATGATTTGACCGACATCAAGGGAATCCTCATCGGTCATTACACTGACACCGAAGCAGTCAGCGGTGTTACGGTGGTGGTCTGCCCCCAAGGCGCGGTGGCCGGCGTGGATGTGCGCGGCTCCGCCCCGGGAACCCGGGAAACCGATTTAATGGCCCCCCACAACCTGGTCGAAAAGGCTCAAGCCGTGGTTTTGTCCGGCGGCTCTGTTTTTGGTTTGTCGGCCGCTGACGGCGTGACCCGTTGGCTGGCCGAGGAAGGCTATGGGTTTCCCCTTGATCAAGGATTTGTGGCTCCGATTGTACCGGCGGCCGTACTCTATGATCTGGGCCGCGGCATCGAATTCATCCCGCCCATCAGTGCCGATTGGGGCCGATGGGCCTGTGAGGGTGCCGGTGATTATCCGGTTGAAACCGGTTGCGTCGGTGCCGGAACCGGTGCCTTTTCGCACAGCATTAAGGGGGGTCTAGGCAGCGCCAGTGCAATTTTGGACTCCGGCATCACGGTAGCCGCTCTGGTGGCAGTTAACTCCGATGGGTCGGTGATCGATCCCGCAAACGGGCAACCCTGGGAGATCAGACTGGAAATCGGTGATGAGTTTGGTGAACAGGGAAAACGCGCCGTAAGGCTGCCGCAACCGCCGCAACCTGAACCCGTCGGAAATACGACCATTGGTGTCATAGCGACAGATGCTGCACTTAGCGCGACCCAGGCCCAAAAAGTGGCCCAGATGGCCCACGATGGTATAGCCCGCGCCATCCGGCCGGCCCACACCATGTTTGACGGTGATACCGTTTTTTGTCTGGCCACCGGAAAAAAGAAATTGCCCAAAGCACCCGGGTTTTTCATCGCCCCCAGGGCGCTGGCTCTGAATGAGCTGGGACATGCCGCTGCAAACTGCATGTCCAGGGCGATTATTCACGCCATCCTCAAAGCCCGCAGCCTGGCCGGCATGACCGCCTATTGCGATTTGGAAGATCTTTAGGCCGTGCTGGTGCAAAGGGCTTTAAATATATAATCGGATCACATTAGGATTTAAAAATTCCAAGCACTATTTAAAAAATAAGTTAGGACACAGATGAACAGATCACACAGATAAAAAGGGAAATAATAAATAAAATTAAAAATCTGTGTCTATCCGTGCAGATCCGTGTCCTAAAAACTTAAAAATCGATTTCATCCATTATGTAGTCGAATTTCGAAACGTTATATAATTAACCCAAAAAGGAGGTACAATGAAACGATTCGTATTTTTTATTCTAATGCTGGTACTCATTGCTCCGGCTCCCCGGGTGTCGGCTGCAACACCGCAAAAAGGCGGCAGCCTGATTCTGTGCGTGTCGGATGAACCGCCGGGGCTGG
>PVMK01156524.1_pt1 | contig 24264 bp, 34 predicted proteins | sample 1853481 | NCBI WGS metagenome assembly PVMK01 (sample SAMN08533507, study PRJNA380276) | Marine sediment metagenome, whole genome shotgun sequencing project. | reverse complement strand
CCGGTCAACATGCTGGCCGAATGGAAACCGCCGGTTTACTCCGACGACGGCATTCGAGTCATTACGGCGTCGACACGGCGCAACACGCCGCAATGCCTGGACTCCAAGATCCACCACAATAACTTGCTCAACACATTCTCGCATCGATTGAGGCGAACGTTGCGGCGCGGATAGCGCGATCATGCTCGACATTGACGGCTTTGTGTCGGAAACGAATGACACCAATTTGTTCATCGTAAACGATGCCGAAGTGCTGACACCGATCGCGGACAGTTGCTTGCCCGGGCTGACGCGACGGATGATCCTGGATATTTGCAAGGAGCAGGGAATACCGGCGGCCGAACGCAGACTGTCGATGACCGAGGTCTATACAGCGAACGAAGTGTTTACGTCAGGCACCATGGGTGAGCTGACGCCGATCCTCGAGGCAGACGGCCGCGTTATCGGTAACGGAAAACCGGGTGACATGACGAAGCGATTGCAAAGCCTGCACCGCGAGTTCGCGTTCGAGCACGGAACGCCACTCCCTGATCTGACTATTCTGAGCTGAAGTACGTCGCCAGGTATTCGTCGAGGCTGATCGTGTCGCTCGCCTCGACCTCCTGTTGCCTGAGCGATGGACTCGCTGGCCGCTCGCTCGAATGCGCCTGGACTCCGCCGATAACGGGGCGATTGCCGCGAAATAATCCCGATGGCCGCGTGCGATCGACATCGCGAGCTCGAAAAAACTGCATCCCGTCGGCTCGCAACTCGGCCAGTAGCCGTGCCGAGGGCGTTTCTTCCGGATTGCCGATCAATGACTGCATCAGTTGGGTCGCTTCCGCATAACTATTGCTTCCCTCCTGTCGATCAATGGCTTCCGCTACACCGCTGACTTTGTCGAGAATTTCCTGTGCCCATGTTGCCAATGCGACCGGCGTCACCGTCGCGATGCAATTGAAATTTCGGGTCACGGCCCTGCCTGGCTGTCAGCGTCTGGTTGCGCTTCGTTTCATCCAGTGATTTCTCGCATAACGGCGGACTATCTTCGATCAGGCAGTAAATAAGGAACGCCTCGAGGAATCGCATCGTATTCTGATTGACGCCCGCCGGGTCATTAACGTTGATATCGAGCGAGCGAATCTCGACGTACTCGATGCCACCACGTCTAAGCGCTGCTGTCGGCCGCTCCCCGGACACCGCTACCCGCTTCGGCCGAACTGAACTGTAGTACTCGTTCTCGATCTGCAACAGATTGGCGTTGAGCTGCCGGTATTTCCCGTCCACCTTGACGCCAATTGCCCGATACTCCGGCTCCGGCGTTTCGATCGCCGCACTCAGGTCGCGGATATAGTCATTCAAGCAATTCAGAGAAATATTAATTTTTGACTGGTTCTGGTTGCTATAGCCGAGGTCGCTCATGCGCAATGAGGTCCGAACGGTTCGTACAGCGTATCGTCACTGAGGTCGGCATGGCCGCCTCGGCGCCGCAGCAAACGACTTGCACATCGCCGGCGACGCACCGAACAGGTAAAGGACAAGCCAGCCGAAGCGTCGAAAATTACGCACCAGCCCCAGGTATTGGTCCGACCGAAACGCATCCTCGTCCAGACTGCTGCCAATCACGTCGCGATAGGTTGGCCAGAATTTCGGCGGAAGCGAGTAGTTGAAGTGCACGCCGGCGATGGTTTGCATACGCCTGCCGTAGCGATGGCCAAGTCCACGACGATATATCGTCTTCATTTGCCCGACATTGGAGTTGCCATAACGTGCCAGCGGGATCTCGGCATCGGCAGGAATTCGACACGGCATGCTTGCCGTCCACAGCAGCTCGGCACCCAGCGCGCGCGTAGGTAAACTGATGAATATCACACAGGACCTGCAACGCCTCCCAGGTGCCTGGATATGCAGGCGTAATGAACTCGAGCAATGCCTCGGAAAAATCAGTCGTGATAAAACCGTTGGTCAACGCCGAGCCCAATGCCACCGGATGACGCGTTTTGGATAGATATCCATTTGCGTCAACACGCAGTGACTCTTTCTCAACACCTTTGAGTCCGCCTGCCAGCACGCTGCCATCCGCGGCTACGAGTGCATTGAAACGCTTGTCGAAACCTTTGTTCATCTACCCCCTCAGCCAGCCGCTCCCCCAGCAGGCTGTTTTACCATAAGCGCACACGGTACGCGCCTGTCATCTGCGGTAGAATCAACAGATCAATCCGGCTGGATGACACTCGAAAGACCATGGTTCTTGCCACCAGGAAATTGCTTGCCTCGTTGATTATTGTGATCGTCGCGCTGCTCGCCGCCGAGCCGGCTGCAGCGTTTCGGTGTGGCACCAAGCTGGTCATGGACGGCATGCACGAGGTTCAGGTGGTCGCCATTTGCGGCCAGCCAACTACACATCGCAATCTGGGCTACGCCATACGCGCCTATGACTATCGCTATCATCGAAGCCCGGGTTCTGGCTGGACGATAAATCGAAATCCCGGCTACGGCCTTCTTACCCAGGAAGTCATTATTACAGAGTACGTGTACAATTTTGGACCGCGAAAACTGATGCGTCGTCTGATTTTCGAGGGCGGTGTTCTCGTTAGAATCGAGACGATCGGCTACGGCTATCACGAGTAATTACGGGTACACTGCGTCATAACCTCACTAACCCGATCAGAGAAACCCGTATGAACGATCCTCAATCCCGACGCTTGCGCGACCAACCAGCTGGACCGGCCACGCTCATCAGCGCCGGGTGCAAGATCTCGGGTGTGATTACGGGCGACTGTGACTTTTTGATCAATGGCGAAATTGACGGTGATTGCGAATTGACCGGTACCGTTACTCTCGCCAAATATGGTCTGTGGCGTGGCACGATCAAGGCGGGCAATGTGATTGTTGCCGGACGTGTCGACGGCGATATTGTTGCGGACGAAAAAGTTGAGATCACCGAATCCGCTAGAATTTCCGGCACGGTATCCGCGGAGGCGATCGCGGTTGCAGAAGGTGCGATTGTCGAGGGCGTCATGAAAACGACCGGCAAAACCGAACCGGTGGAATTTGTTGAAAAGCGCAAATCCGACTGATTGACCGCTTGCCCCATATTAGCTGTTCTTAACCCATATATAGATCATACTGCACGAAACCCGGTATTCTGTCGTCCGATTCGGGAATTTACATCGCTGATCCAGGCCGGTGATACACTGGTCGTCACGTAGATCAGCAAAAGCCTGATCACAAGAATAAAAATAATGATCGGCAAAGAAGATTCCAAGATATTTGCGGATGGGCTGACGCTCGGTACTGCCGTGGGCGTCATCATGCTGTCGATGTTCTACGGCCAGTATCGTTGGCTCGCCAACGAAATAGTGACTACGCGCCAAGCAACACGATGCGATCCTGTACGCAGTTTCGAACGCCGGATGCGTGCTCAGCTGCACATGATGGCCGATGAAATCGCACTGGAAATAGGCGCGCCGGATAGCTCTTCTGTCTACGACACCCTGAATCGACTAATCACCGATAACGCAACGCTCGCGGGATTGCGCTTCAGCGGCACCAATGTCGCGCCTGTACAGTCCGGTGATATTGCAACCGTGCCTTCCGGCGATACGGTTGCCTGGCTTGCTGATGTTTTGATCATGTCCTACCCGGTCAGTCGCGACGACACGCAGCTCGGTGAACTTTTGGGGGCATTCCGGCTTGACCGACTGCATGCGGAATCCGCCTCCTTCGCGAACGATCTTGTGGATACAGAGCTGCAGAATCGTCGCACCAGCTATTTCTGGATTGGTTTAGGCACGCTGGCCACGCTGCTTGTGTTTGGTTCGTTTGTCGGGCTCATTGTTCGCCGCCAAACGGCACGCGTCCGTGCGCTCAAACTGCAGGCCGAGAAGCTCAGGGACGCCGACTTCGGCGAGCCGCTGCTGCAAACTCACGGTGACGAGCTTGGCGAACTGGCTGCCGTCTTTAATGACATGCGTGATCGATTACGTTCAACAACAATATCCCGTGACTACGTCGACAGCATTTTGTCCGGCATGAATGAGGCAATCATTGTTACCTCCGATGACGGCATCATTAAACGCATTAACCGCGCAACGACGATATTGCTCGGATATGACGACGAAGAGTTGCTTGGCAAGTCGATCGAATTTATCGTGGACACGAATAAGACACCCGCCCTTGTTGACAACAGTAGCACTGGCGTTCCGAAAGAAGCTTTTTTTGAAAGCAAATTCGGTGAGTCAATTCCTGTTTCCTACACGTGTTCAGTGGTCGCCGGCCACGACGGCGAGTCGGCGGACAGAATTTATGCAGCACAAAACATTACCGAACGACGACGCGCTGAACGTCGCATTCGATACCTTGCGCGATACGATGCGCTGACGAAGATCCCCAACCGCATGCAATTTCAGCACCTTTTGCAACGCTCGATCGCTCGCGCTCGCCGTTCAGGCAGTTCTCTATGTATGTTTTACGTCGACATCGACCACTTCAAGGAGATCAACGATACATTCGGCCATCTCGCCGGTGATACAACACTCGAAACCGTCGCCGAACGCCTTGTGACGGCTCTACCCGAGAATTCCATTATCGGCCGACTTGCCGGTGACGAGTTCGCTATCATCGTTAATGATCTCGGTTCCACTGGCGGTGACAAGATAGAAACCAACAAGCTGGCCAAGTAAGTTCTAGACCGGCTTGCGGACCCATTCTTCGTTCAGGGGCATGAAGTATTCATGACTGCCAGCTTAGGCGTAGCCTATTACCCGAATGATGCGGCAAACGTCATCGACCTAATACGTAATGCCGATGCCGCAATGTACAGCGCCAAAAAGGCGGGTGGCAATATCTTTCATTATTACAAACCGAGGATGAACGAGGCAGCTGTCGAACACCTCATGACCAAAAGCAAACTCAAGCGTGCGTTCGAAAGGGACGAGTTGCGTGTGCACTATCAACCAAAGTACAACCTCGAGACTGGGGAAATTTTCGGCGCCGAGGCGCTCGTTCGCTGGGAGCTTCCCGAGCGAGGGCTGATATTACCGTCCGATTTTATTCCCATCGCCGAGGAGACCAATCTGATTATTGAGCTTGGTGAATGGGTACTGGACAAGGTCTGTGAGGATTTTCGATATTGGCAACGCTCCGTTTCTTCAGGCGGGCGAGTCTCGGTCAACCTTTCACTGAAACAACTACGACAGCCGAATTTTATCAATCGCATCAACTCAATAATGCGCGGCCATGAAGTATCGCCAACATCGCTGGAACTCGAGATAACCGAAACCACCCTGATGGAAAATCCGGAACGAACCATCAAGCTGCTCGACCAATTGTACTCACTTGGTCTGCATCTCGCGATTGACGATTTCGGAACCGGTTATTCCTCACTTAGCGCGCTACAACAATTTCCGATCAGCACGCTGAAGATTGACAAGTCGTTTATTCGAGACGTCGCAAATAACCCGGACGATGCAACGCTGGTCGATACAATTGTCCAGATGGGACGCAACCTCAACATGGATGTTGTGGCCGAAGGCGTCGAGAACGAGCTGCAACTGGTTTTCCTGCAAAGCCTTGATTGTACTTTCGCCCAGGGCCTGTTGTTCGGCGAGCCGATGAGTTCGGACAATTACCTCGAATTGCTGCTCGCTCAAGCTGCCGGGACCGATGTCCATCGGGCGCTGTTTGCTTGATTGCAGAGAAATCATCTACATTGCTTCACACCAAGGTTTCATCATGTTTAAATCGTCACATGCACGAACCTGCCTCAGACCTTCAAAGACACTGGATTAGACAACGGATACCGAACACATGAACATGACAATTAGAAGTGCAGTCGCCTGTTGCATACTGCTGGCGTGCCCAGTTACCTACGCTTGTGATTATCCGGAACGACCGACGATACCCGATGGCTCAAGCGCGTCGAGAGATGAGTTGATGCTCGCGAAAGAAGATGTCAACACCTATATTGCCGGCGTCGACGTATACCTCACGTGCATTGAGACAGACGAGAAAGCTGCCATCGCCGCGCTTGAGGATCCTGATCCTGCGGAACTCAAACGTCGCGATGAGGTTCTGGAAAAGAAATTTGATGCAGCAAATGATGAGAAAGCGTTAGTAGGGGAGCAATTCAACCTGCAGGTGCGCGCTTACAATGCTGCGAGGAAGGCCGCGGAGTAATCAAAGTTTGTTAATTTCGCTCCGAAGGTCGAATTTGTTCTCGGTGACGATGCGTTCCAGAACCTGAATTCGTTCCTCAAGCTCCTCAATTCGAGCGAGCGAATCCACCAACTCGACATTATCGGTCGTCTTATCGGCTTTCTTTTTAACCCTGGCTTTGGTCATCTTATTTATCGTGTCGGCACAAAATACGATTGCGACGATCAAAACTATGGCAACCCACATGTTCATAAATCAGTCCCTTATCAATTGTCTGATAGTTACAGATTGTCATCTGAAAATTACAGATTTCGAAATTTCTCGTCGAGCTCATAGCGCCTGGACGTAATATATTTTTCCAATCTCGCCAGCCGCCGATCGAGAGACTCGGTCCTGCTCCGCACCTCACTTGCCATTTGCTCAGGCGATGCTCGCCTGGCCCGCCAGTTTTTCGATCTGCCTCGCTCTTCCTGGCCAATCGCCCTCGCAGGAACCAGGAATACGACTGCGAGATAGACAATCACCGCCATCGGCATTGCCACAAAAAACGCGATCACTGCGAGAATTCGCGTCACGCGTAAATTGAAACCAAAGTAGTTGGCAAGACCCGCACAGACTCCGCCAAGCATTGCATTGTCTGCTCTGCGATAAAACGACCGCGGCCTAACTGATTCGAACGTGTTCATAAGCGGCTCCAGCGATCAATCTGGTGACGCCTCCAAAAATCATATTCTGTCTGCCTGCCTGAATAAATCAGGGGCCTTTCGCTGATCAACAATGTGGCACCAATATAGGCTGCGATCGTCAACCAGAAGAACATCAGCAGGCAGATCGCGGTGATTACGCGCACTGCGCCAAGCCGAAAATTGAATCGATCTGCGATGCCCGCACAGACACCGAACACCCAGGCGCTATCTCTGTCGCGGTATAAACCGCGTAGCGGACCATAGTCTAAGTTCCAGCTGCGCTGACTCATCGTTCCCTCCTGTGATCAGCTGTGGTTACAAGCATTTATCCCCTCGGCCACCTTTTTTTGATCACTGGCGACTCTCTGCTTCAACTCATCGAGTTCCTTTTTCACGATCTCCTCTGCCTCGAGGCCCGCAAATTCATGATTGAGATCCTTGGGCAACCCCAGATCATAGGCCTCAACCCGGCCCTCGACGTCATCGATTCTACGAGTGTATTGCTCGAACCGAATCATCGCGTCATCAATTTTGTAATCGTAAATTTTCTTCCTGGCGGCGAGCCGGCTACTCGCGGTTTTGTGCCTCGCCAAAAGCGATTTTTGCCGTCCCTTGGCGTCTTCGAGCTTACCTTCCAGTCGCGCGATATCCTCGTTGAGCTTTCCCAGTCCATCCTCGACGGCCAGGTAGTCTTCCTTCAGCGCGACGGCGGCGGCATTGACGCGGGATTTTTCAATCAACGCGGCTTTCGCCAAATCCTCACGACCCTTGCGCATCGCCAACTCGGCTTTGCCATCCCAGTCATGCAACTCGAGATCAAGAGCCTCGAGCCTGCGGTTGAGGTCTTTTTTGTCCGCGATCGAGCGAGCGGCAGCAGATCGCACCTCAACTAACGTGTCTTCCATCTCCTGGATCATCAGTCGAACAATCTTCTCGGGATCCTCGGCCTTGTCGAGAATCGCGTTGATGTTCGAGTTCACGATGTCTGAGAATCTCGTGAAAATACCCATGAATTTTTCCTCGTGTTTGCGTGAATACTGGGTACTATGTTGCAGCTTCCGTGCCAAGGCCGCGAGATATTAGGTAACTCAGTTGTTTAATAATTGAAATGTAACTATCTATAGGGTCGATATCGTGTACGTCAATTTGGCTGATTTTCACTTATTTTTAGCTATTTTCACTATATTATGGTCAAATATACCAATGGCAGATCGGCGACCGACACAGCCAATTATTGGCGAAGCCCCGGCTTTTCTCGAGATGCTGGAGCATGTCTCCCGGGCTGCACCGCTTGATAAACCGGTGCTCGTGGTCGGCGAGCGTGGCACTGGCAAAGAGCTCATAGCCTCGCGTCTGCACTTTCTTTCGGACCGCTGGGAGCAAGGCGTCGTCAAGGTCAACTGTGCCGCGTTGACGGAGTCCATCCTGGAATCGGAGCTTTTCGGTCACGAGGCGGGGGCGTTCACAGGCGCGGTCAAGACGCATGTCGGGCATTTCGAGCGCGCCGATGCTGGTACCTTGATCCTCGATGAACTGGCGTCGATATCACTGCGTATGCAGGAGAAAATCCTGCGTGTTATCGAGTACGGGGAAATTCAGAGAGTCGGTGGCAGCGACACTTTGCGTGTCGATGTACGAATTGTCGGAGCAACGAATTCGGATCTGCCCACGCTCGCAGCTGCCGGCCAATTTCGAAGAGACTTGCTTGACCGCCTGGCGTTTGACGTTATTACGATTCCGCCGCTGCGCGAGCGCGCTGAAGACGTTATGCCGCTGGCCTACGCATTCGCAGTGAATATGGCGAGTGAACTACACCGATCCTATTTCCCGGGATTCAGTCCGCGCGCGGCGTCGGCGCTTTTGCGACACGACTGGGCCGGCAACGTACGGGAGCTCAAGAACTCGATTGAACGCTCTGTTTATCGTTCCGACGACCCCGAAACACCAATTTCGAAAATAGTCTTCGATCCATTTGACTCGCCATTCAAGCTTCCCGGTCCGGCCAGTACCGCACCTCAGGCCACCAAGCCACGGCGTGCGCCGCTGCTACCGACTGACCTGGCATTGAGGCTCATTGATACGGAAAAGGAGTTTCTCGAGGCGGCACTTGAGCGAGCGCGTTTCAACCAGCGTCTCGCGGCGGACCTGCTCGGCTTGAGCTACCACCAGTTGCGCGGCAAGCTGCGCAAGCATGAGATTTCCGGCCGGCCGCCGCCTGGGCGCTAGCTGATCGTCCCGGTATCGCCGCACGTAGATCGCTGCCGTCGTAAGCAAGCCACAGACAATGAATCCAGCCCACAATGATGGACTTGTCAGAAACTGAACGATGTCCAGATGCGCAACCAGCTCTACGAGCTCCTCGTTGACTTGCATGCGATCCTCGTCGAAGAAAGCTTCCATATCCATGCCCCGAAACAGTGGCATCATGCCACCGCGTCCGAACACGGCCTCGGCGAAATAAGACGACCGAAAGACAATCAACTCAATTAGAGGAACGAGAATCAACGGCATGAATGCCATGAGTAACGGCATTCGCTTGGTGAAGGCAGACACGAACAGGAACCAGCCAATGAACGGTGACATCCAGAGCGCGCAGGAGAAATGTCACAATCGTTGCGGCCGTCCAGTTGTCCAGCAGCGCCACCGAACCCCAGACAAGGTGGCCCGCATCGCCACCCTTAATCGCAATCCACACGCTCGAAACGGCGAGATTGACTAAGTGCGTGACGATAATCGCGGCAATCGTTACGAGCGGAATCACTATGATGACGGTCAGTAGCTTCGATAGGACCGTCTCTACATCGGTAATCGGTAACGAACGCCAGAATAGAATGCTCTTGTCCCTGCGCTCCGCATACAATGAATCAAGGGAGTAAAAAACGGTCAGGATTGCCAATGTAAACAAGAATATCCAGGACGTCCCCAGGAAAAAAACAGTCAGCGCGGCCTGGCGCTCGGCGTCACCAACGATATTGGACGCCCCCAGTATCGCCATCCTGATTTCATGGTCAAATGCCGAAGCCGTGACCATGCCCGCAAGCGATATGAAACGTCATGACAATTGCGACTGGTAATTGGAGCAACGTATATCGAACGATGTTCCCAAAGTTCACGTCGAACGAGTGCCAGCTGCTGTGTCATCATGCCGCCGCTCCTTTAATCTTCGCGACGAAAAGATCAGCGATCGATGGTGTATGCATTTCTCCGAATCCCTCAAGCTTTTCCCGAGCGATTTTCTCGAAAGTCATAACTTTCTTGCCAAACATATCGCGTTCGTAGATCGGTCCCCAGGCTTCCTCGCCGAATCTGCATTGTCGCCCGATGTCACCAACTCTACGTAAGAATCGGGCAGCGCTTCCATGCTGGCATTGAGCAGTATCTGGCCGTCATTGATAAACATGATGTCCGTTAACAGGTTTTCGATCTCTTCGACCTGGTGTGTAGTAATCAGGATCGTTCGCTCACCGTCGAAGTAATCATTCAGCAGAGTTTCCGTAAAACTCTTTGCGAAAAATGATATCGAGGCCGAGGGTTGGCTCATCCAGCACCAGCAATTTGGCGTCAATCGCCGTGATGATCGACAGGTGCAGTTGCGTCACCATGCCCTTCGACAATTCGCGAACTTTTGAAGCCGCGGCGAATTTTCGTGCGCGCAAGCAACTCTTCCGCACGGTCCCGCGAAAAATTCGGATGCGTCTGCTCGATGAAAATCGAGCAGTTGCGACACTCGTATCCAACGTGGCAACACGGCTACATCGGCAATGAAACAGATGTTCTGCATCAATTCCTTACGTTGACGAAACGGGTCCAGCCCCAGCACGGAAAGTTGACCATCGCAATCCGTCAGGCCGAGCAATGCTTTGAGGAGAGTAGTTTTGCCGGCACCATTCGGGCCGATCAGCCCCATGATTTTGCCTTTTTCTATCTCGAAGCTGACGTTATCAACGGCGCGGATATCGCCATATCGCTTCGACACGCCTTGCGCGGAAACCAGGCTAGTCATTCTGTGCCTCCAGCATCGTCTGAGTCCTTAAGATCTTTTAGCAGTGACGCGGCATCAAGGCCCCAATCGCTTTATCGTCGCCTGGACCTGCGGCCAGTCTTTGTCCAGGAATCGCGCACGCTCGTCCTTCAGCAGTCGATCGCGCGCGCCGTCAGTAACGAACATTCCGCGCCCGCGCTTCTTTTCAACGAGGCCCTCGTCGACGAGCTCCTGGTATCCCTTGAGCACCGTCAGCGGATTGAGGCGATACTCGGCCGCGACATTACGCACCGATGGCAGCGCATCAGCGTCGCCGAGAACACCCTCAAGTATCATTGCGACAACACGATCTCGAAGTTGTCGATAGATAGGCAGATCTTCACTCCATTTCGGGTCCATCACGTATCCGCTTAAAAAAGCGCCGACCAAAATGGCCGGCGCAAATAATCCGTCGCTACTCTACTCGCCTGTGTGACGGAAACTGCTTGAATTGACAAGAACCTGTCCAGCAAATCCATTATTTCTCGCGCTCGAGTCGAATATCGAGCACCGTGCGAATCGTCGCTACGGGCATTAAATTCGGGGTTCCTGTGAATGGCATCTCTGCCCATTGCTCCAGCTTGTCCGGCTATCAGGGCCACCACCATTAACGCCATCACGGTAAGGCTGACGACTTCATTCAGGTAACGCGCTATTAGTGCTTTCATGGTCATTGCTCCTTCGGGCGATGCCCTAGGTGAACTGGTGTTATAGTTGACTATAACACCAAAAGAAGTGATTGCAAGCCTTTTTCACCGCTATCTAACCCGTCGTCCTTGCCAGGCCCGTTTATAAAGAGGGTTCTTGCTTCAGGAACCCGATATCAACGTCTATTTTGAGGGGACCACGATGGTCGCGAGTGTACAAACGATCCCGCAGATGAATCTGCCGCTTTCCTGCGGTGCCGGGGTCGCCTATGCTCGGGCAATGGATCCAGCGCCCGAAGACAGCGCCCTGATGCTGCGTTACAAAGATGGCGACATTGCCGCTTTCGAGACTCTGTACCGACGCCATAACGACCCGTTGTACCGCTATTTGCTGCGGCTCTGCCGACACCCCGACAACGCCGACGACATCTTTCAAGAGGTGTGGGGCAAAATCATCAAGGCCGCCGACCGCTATCGTCCGACCGCAAAATTTACGACCTTCTTGTACAAGGTCGCACATAACTGCTTTATCGATCACATAAGGCGCAACAAGCGCCACACTCACCCGGGCAACATTGAGCCGGAAAATCAGGCCCGATCCCGGGTGATCAGCCGGATATCCTGGCCGAGCGAAGCCTCGCTCGAGAACGCCTGGAAATCGCACTGCAGGACTTGCCCGACGAACAACGCGATGTATTCCTCTTGCACGAGGAGGCCGGACTGAACCTGGATCAGATCGCGAGCGTTACGGGCAGCAATCGCGAAACAACGAAGAGCCGGCTTCGATACGCAGTGAAAAAGCTGCGTAGCGCGATCGACGAACCGGTGGAGGCATCATGACTAACGATCGACAGCACCCGGATTCCGCGGCTGAAACCGACGAGACCGTGTCCGCCACCTACCGCGAGTTGAGCCGCGAAGGTGCGCCGAACTCATCTAAACGAAAGAGTACTGCAGCAAGCAGCCAGGCACGCTCTGCGGCCGCGGTACTCGCGATCAATTGTGTGGACTCGGCCGCTCGCATGGGCAGCAACGGTAGGGCTGTGCCTGGCGATCGTATTGGAAGTAACCCGCGTTCCGGCGCCCGAGACCGTGATGACTCGAGGACACGATTGACTTCCCTGGAGGCCGAATCGCTAACAGCACCAGAAGCGGTACAAGCGCCGGTTCGTCAGCAGCCAGAAACGCTCAAGGACATTAAGTCCCAGCCAGGGCGAAGCGCCGCAAAGCAAACCGCCAAAGAATCGAAAAGCGAGGTGCGCAGGCGCGAAACAGCTTACGACGCAGAGGTAGATTTTAATTCTGTTGCAGAGAGCGTGGTTTCGGACAAGGTCAAATTCGAAATGCAGGAGGCTGACGAATGCTCTGACGAGGTGAGGGCTGACCCGGTGAAGTGGCTGGCCTGCATTGCCGATCTTGAGGAAAGTGGCGACGTCGAAGCAACATTGCGCCAGCGTGAGGCCCTCAGGGAAGCGTTTCCGCAATTCGAAATGCCCTGAGCGTGCGTTACGAGCAGTGCTCGAACGTGTCGCCAATGCTAGAATCCCCGCCCCCAACGGAACTCATAGCAAATTTTCAGGAAACCATTGATGAAGTCACCCGTTCGCGTCACGATCACCGGGTGCTGCCGGCCAGATCGGCTATCAGCTTGCCTTCCGTATCGCCTCCGGCCAGATGCTCGGCACCGACCAGCCTGTCATTTTGCAACTTCTCGAAATTGCCCCCGGCTCTGCCGGCGCTGCAGGGCGTTGTGATGGAACTCGACGATTGTGCATTCACGACTCTCGCCGGCGTCGTCGCGACTGACGATCCGGATATTGCGTTCAAGGACAGCGACTTCGCGTTGCTCGTCGGAGCACGGCCGCGCGGCCCGGGCATGGAGCGTAAGGACCTGCTTGAAGCCAATGCACAAATATTCTCGGTACAGGGAAAAGCAATCAACGATCATGCCAGCCGCGATATCAGGGTACTGGTCGTCGGCAATCCGGCCAATACGAATGCGCTGATTGCGAGTAGTAACGCACCGGACATCAGCCCGCGAAATTTTACGGCGATGACGCGCCTGGATCACAATCGCGCCTCGGCTCAATTGGCCCGGAAGACTGGCAAGGATGTCGGTACGGTTAGCAGACTGACGATCTGGGGCAACCATTCAGCGACCCAGTACCCTGATATCCATCACGCCACCGTGGACGGGACGGACGCTATGAGCCTGGTCGATCAGGATTGGCTGACAAATGAGTTTATCCCTGGCGTACAGCAGCGCGGAGCGGTGATCATAAAAGCCCGCGGAGCGTCATCCGCAGCCTCTGCAGCGTCGGCCGCTATCGACCACATGCACGACTGGGCGCTGGGCACGGGCGGCGACGGCTGGGTCAGCATGGCGATTCCTGCCGACGGGAGTTATGGCATCGAGCCGGGCATTGTTTACTCTTATCCCGTGCGTTGTCGCGACGGCAGCTACGAAATCGTCCAGGATCTGTCGATCAACGATTTCAGCCGCTCGCGAATGGATGCAACCGAAACGGAGTTGCGAGAAGAGCGGGCTGCGATCGAGTCGCTGCTCTGATGTGACGCCCGCGATGGCACACCCGCGTGCCCCAAATGATAGGGTTTGAATTGATGAATTATCGAATAACCCAGAGGTAGGATTCTTGATTAGTTTGCTCGTCAGTGTTTTCTGGTTGCTGCTGTTAGTTGGTGGCGGCATTTACCTTGCCTACCAGCGCATCGATCTTCGTACCTCAACGATCGCGGCCAGTGCCGCAACTTTCGCATACACCATTTACACGTTCGGTGGAAACGGATACTGGCTATGGATGCTGTTGCTCTGGGTTGCAGTGGGCGCCTTGATCGTGCCGAACCTGGTTGAATTGCGCCGCGAAAAAATTACGCAGCCGTTGCTCGCGATCTATCGGCGCATGTTGCCGACGATGTCAGATACAGAGCGCGAAGCGCTGGAAGCCGGCAATGTCTGGTGGGATGGCGAGCTGTTCTCCGGAATGCCCGACTGGGACCGGCTCATGTCGTTCCCGGCACCCGCTTTGTCGGATGAAGAGCAAGCATTCATCGACGGTCCATGCGAGCACCTGTGCAAAATGATCGACGACTGGGATATTTGTCACAACCGCGTCGATATGCCTGAGGAAGTATGGAATTACATTATTGAGAAACGCTTTTTCGCGATGATAATTCCAAAACAATACGGCGGACTCGAGTTTTCGGCGTACGCCAACGCAATGGTTATCACCAAGCTGTCAAGCCGCAGCCCGACCGCATCGTCAACGATCGGCGTACCGAACTCACTCGGACCCGCCGAGTTGTTGTTGCATTACGGCACTGAGGAACAGAAACAGCACTATCTGCCGGGCCTCGCCAACGGCACCGAGATCCCGTGTTTTGCGCTGACCTCTCCGGAGGCCGGTTCGGATGCCGCGGCGCTTATAGACAGCGGCATTGTTTGCAAAGGTAGCTGGCAAGGCAAACAGATCGTCGGCATCCGCCTGAACTGGAACAAACGCTACATCACCCTTGCGCCGGTCGCGACCGTCCTTGGATTGGCGTTCAAGCTATACGACCCAGACCACCTGATCGGTGACAAAGATGCGTATGGCATCACTGCCGCTTTGATTCCGACTGACACACCCGGCGTAACGGTTGGAAGACGCCACTTCCCGATGTCCATTGCTTTTCAGAACGGACCCACCTCGGGCGAGGATGTTTTTGTGCCACTTGACTACATCATCGGCGGCCAGGAAATGGCCGGCAAGGGTTGGAAGATGCTGGTCGAACTCCTGTCAGTAGGGCGTGCGATCACGTTGCCATCAATCGCGACAGGTGGTGGACAGGCTGCCTCATATGCGACCGGCGCGTATGCGCGCATTCGCAAACAATTTGGTACTTCAATCGCCAACTTCGAAGGCGTCGGAGAAGCATTGACACGCATCGCCGGATACACCTACATAATGAATGCGGCCGTATCGGTAACCTCGAGCGCAATCGACCAGGGCGAGAAGCCCGCGGTTCCGTCCGCGATCCTCAAGTATCACTGCACCGAACTCGGCCGCAAGGTCGCCAACGATACGATGGACGTACATGGTGGCAAGGCAATAATGCTCGGACCGAAGAACTATATCGGTCGAAACTACATGGCCACCCCGATAGCAATCACCGTCGAGGGCGCGAATATTTTGACGCGCAGCCTGATCATCTACGGACAAGGCGCAATACGATGTCACCCATTCGTGCTTCGCGAATTGCGAGCAGCGGCTGACGACGATATTGATAGAGGCATGATCGAATTTGATGATGCGTTGTTCGGTCATATCGGTTACGGCATCAGCAATCTTGCGCGATCGCTGTTCCTCGCCCTGACGCACGCGAAGTTCAGTCGCGTTCCGTTGAACACGCCGACACGCCGTTACTATCAGAACATTAATCGCTACAGCGCCGCATTCGCGCTCGCTTCCGACTTTGCGATGCTGACGCTCGGTGGCGAATTGAAAAAGCGCGAACTTATATCGGCGCGTCTTGGCGATGTATTGAGCTCGATCTACCTTGCGTCAACGGTGCTCAAGCATTTTGAAAATCAGGGACGGCGTGCGACCGATCTACCGCTCGTTGAGTGGTCTGTCCGTACATTGATGTACCAGGCTCAGGAAGCGCTGCACGCGTTTTTGCGAAACCTGCCAAATCGTTGGGCTGCTACTTTTCTCAGGATATTCATATTTCCACGCGGCAGAACGTATTCGGCACCGTCCGATGAAATCGCTGGCAAGGTCGTCGAGTTGATGACAACGACAGGCGAGGCCCGCGAGCGATTGAGCGAGCAGGCCTACACAACACTAGAGCCCGGCAACCCGCTCGGCCTGTTGCAGGAGGCACTGGAATTGTCTGAAATTGTTGCACCGCTCGAACGCCGTTTGCGCCAGGCTCTCAAGGAGGGCCTGATCAATTCCGAGTACCTGGGTGACCAGATTGGAGAAGCAGAACACGCCGGAGTGGTTACTAAACATGAAGCCAGCGAACTTCAAGGCTACCACGAGAAGGTTGCATCGCTGCTCGCCGTTGACGATTTTGCCCCTGGGGACCTGATCCGCACGGCGAGCAATGCCACAGCGGCGCCGAATATCGCGCCGCCGCACAGGGCGAAGAAGGCAGCCGCCAAGAAAACCGCGCCCGTCAAGAAAACCGCACCGGGCAAGAAAAAAACTCCAGCCAAAAAGGCCGCACCGGCCCAAAAGGCCGCACCGGCCCAAAAGGCCGCACCGGCCCAAAAGGCCGCACCGGCCCAAAAAACCGCGCCTGGCAAAAAGGCGACCAGCACAAAGAAAACAAGCAAGAAGAAATCCAGCAAAAAATAAGCCCACCGATGAGCGATGACAACACGATCCGGAGCCAAGCATTGACAGTGATGTCACCGGCGGTTTCAGCGAGAAAATCGAAGTGAGCGATCGTGTCCTCAGAGAGGATCAGTCACCCGACTGCCGTAACTGCGGAACTCGACTGCTAGGACAGTATTGCGGAAATTGTGGCCAGCGTTCACGCGGCCGCTTGATCAGCCTTTGGGAGTTGATCAGCGACGCTTTCGGCGACCTGTTCGAAATCGACTCGAGATTGTGGCAAACCCTGGTTAAGTTGATGCTCAAGCCGGGCCAACTGACACACGATTATCTCCAGGGTCGGCGCGCACGTTATATGCCACCGTTTCGCATGTACCTTGTGATGAGCCTTATATTCTTTGTTGTCGCGTTTTTTGATCCGCGCGAGGAGCTTGGTATTTTCTTCGAGCCGGTCGCGGAGTCCGAAGCGGTGATCGAAGCGGTGATCGAAGAAAGTGCGGCAAGTCGAGACCTGGTAATAAGTTTTGACAACGACGACGAAGAAGACGAAGACGAAGACGAAGACGAAGACGAAGACGAAGACGAAGACGAAGAAGACTGTGATATCGAGCCATCTGACGTCGAGGAATTGCCAGAATTGTTGAGGCGACGATTTACGGTTGAGCGACTAACTCGGGTGTGTGAGGCAGTAACAGCCGACGACGGGCGAGCACTGGCAAACAAAGTGCTCGACAAAATTCCCGCTGCATTGATCATCTTGCTGCCGATCATGGCGTTGGTTCTGAAAGCGCTGTACCCGCTCTCGCGGCGGTATTACGTGGAACACCTGTTGTTCTTCGTCCACTTCCACGCATTTTTCTTCCTCATGCTGACGCTGCAAATACTGTTCGCGCGGTTTGCTGCGATGCTGAGTTTTCCCGGAAAATGCGACTGCATTTATCGTTTTCGCGACCTCGTTTTATATTCCTTTCTATTTCTTTGTCGCAATGCGAACAGTGTATGGTCAGGGTCGGCTGGCCACGTCTTTGAAGTACATCGTGTCTGACAATTTCCTATGCGGCCGGGTTTTTCGTCACGATGCTCGCGACACTCGGAATCGCCGCATTTGCGATTTAGAGGCTATTTCGAGGTGTAGCGAGGCCCCTTGAACAACTATTATTACGTTTCCGGGTGCGGCCGCAGGAGCCGAAGAATGCATACGCAAGCAACACAAGTTCTTCTTGTAGCAGCGATTTCTGGTCTTGAGCGGCTGCGATGATCAGCAGGCCGAGGCGCCCGCGTCGGCAACCGCGGATCAACCGGCGGCCAGCGCACCCATGGCAATGCCGAGAACGGCATCGCCCGAAGGCGCCAGCGTATTTTTCATAACTCCGTCGGACGGTGACACAGTGTCCAGTCCGGTCAGCATCGCATTCGGTATTGACGGCATGAGTGTCGTGGCGGCCGGCACCGACCAGGCGCATTCCGGCCATCATCATCTGCTCGTGGACACCGGGGTTGCCCGACCTGGGGGCGCCAATACCGGCGGATGCAGCCCATATTCATTTCGGCGACGCGAGCACGTCAACCGAGCTGAGCCTTGAACCTGGCGAACATACACTGCAATTGTTGCTCGGCGACTACCTGCATATTCCGCATGATCCGCCACTGGTGTCGCAGCGAATAGCCATAACTGTAGAATAGCTTGTGACAGACCGCCCGGACCACTAGAATTCCCGGGCTAAGAAACGTCCTGCCTATGACCGTATCTACTGACACAAAACGCATCGGAATCAGCGGCCTCGCCGCTTATGTGCCGCCGTATCGCGTGTGGCTCGAGGATTGGTGCGAATGGACTGACAACCAGTGGCCCGAAAATCCGCGAGGTCGTTGGCCGCAGCTTCCGCGTACGCGGCCCCGGATCAGAGCGTCTACACAATGGCCGCCACGGCGGTGATTCGGCTGATCGATCAGTACGACGTCGACCCGACCCGAATCAAATTCCTCGGGACTGGGCACCGAGTCGAGCACCGACAATTCAGCCGGGAGCGATTATCGTCAAGGGAATGGTCGACCAGGCGCTCGAAGCGCGTGGCAAACCACCGATCGCGAGAAGTTGCGAAGTACCGGAATTCAAGCACGCCTGCCTGGGTGGCGTTTACGGCATGAAGGGCGCAATTCGTCAACTGGCGTTCGACGGTGCCGGCGGACAGGCGATTGTGGTCTGTGCCGATATTGCCGAGTACGCGCGCGGCAGCAGCGGCGAGCCCACGCAGGGCGCCGGTGCGGTTGCCATGTTGCTCGAGGAGGATCCGTCGTTAGTGGTTGTCGACTTGCCTGGCTCGGGCTCAGCGTCCGACTATCGCGTCATGGATTTCCGCAAACCGATGTTGCGTTTTTGCGGCCAGGACCGCTCAGAATCGCACCAGGTACAGGATTTTCCCGGTATTCAACGGCAAATATTCGACGACCTGCTACATCGACGAAACCCTGCAGGCGCTAAACGACATGTACCGGAAGCGCGGCCTGGAGCCAGTGGACTACCTGCGCTCGCTGAAGACTGTGTTCCTGCATCGCCCTTATCGGCGAATGCCCGAAACCGGCTGGGCGGTCGCTTATTTGTTCGCGCTCGGCCAGGGCGGTGCTGAAGATCGCGCTGAGCTGGCCTCTTATTGTTATGAGGCGGGCATAGATCCCGAGCGCTTGCTGACAGAGATGATGAGCCAGCCCCGGGTTTCCACGCTCGCCTCGCCCGAACGTTTGCAGTACGAAATCTATCCGCTGACGATGGCCGCGCTTCGCGTTTTCCGCGAATCGCGACCCTATCGACGCGAAATACTCGACAAGCTCGCACTGGGCAGCGACACCATGCTCGATCTTGGCAACCTGTATACAGCGGCCCTGCCAGCGTGGATGGCAGCCGGTTTCGAGCAGGCACTCGACGAGGACAGCCTGCAGCCCGGTGAAGAGGTCCTGACGCTCGGTTACGGCAGCGGGGATGCAGCAGAGGTGATTCCATTCTTCATGGCCGAGAGGTGGCGCGAGGCCACTGAGGCAATCGGCTTCGCCAACGTCATGAATCACGCAGTCGATCTGAGCTTCGAGCAGTACAAGGCGCTACATGACGGGCGTCGGCCACAGGGGCTCGATTACGTGCCGAAGAACGAATTCATCATCGATCATGTCGGCAGCGCCGTCGAACGCCACTTCAGTGATCTGGGGATCGAGTATTACCGCTACGTCGGCTAGACGTAATCGCCTACAGCTCGCCTGAAGACAGCCAGTCAGCACATTCCGGACCGAGTTCCTCGAGCGTGCGGGATTCGTAGTTGGCGATATCTTCTTCGGTCAATACAGTCGCGCCAGCGCCCGTTCGTGCCTTTGTGGATAAACGTTTTTGCGCCACCCTCCCACACAGCACCGCCTAAGGGCACGGCCAACTCCGCGTGGGCGCGCATGTAATCAAAACTGCAATGTTCGACTATCGCGTCCCATTGGCTTTCATCGACAGGAATGTCGAGGAACGCCGCAATCCTGCGAATCTGACCCGGCATGTCGGCCTTGAGCGCCGAGAAGTGCAAGAGCATCAGGTTCGGCAGATGCCGAATCTCCCACCAGGTTCTGACGTTGTGCCAGAACCGCCATAGCGGGTATCCGTCTTTCTCAAGCCAGACCTGAAAATACTCGTAAATCTCGTGTTGCGGCGGCTTGGCCGGCTCGATTCCCGGACCACCGACGGCGTTGATCTCCTGGTAAAAGAGATCGTTGTGGTTACTGTGATGGTTGTAATAGCTCCACAGCACATCTCGCCCGTCACGGGCCACATAAAGGTACTTCGCCTTCGGTGAATAGACGAGCGCATCGACGGAAGATGTGTCTTCAGGAATCGGCGATGCGTCTGTGCCTCGATCGCTTCGAATTTTACTTCCTTGGTGGCAAACGAAAATCGACCCATGGCGACATCTCGGCAACGTTCACGTCGGTCGCACCATTGAAAATCAACTGCGCAAGTATTTGTTGAACCCAGGTCGTGCCCGATTTCGCCCAGGTCGAGATTATGATGTCATCGTCGCGGAACGAAAAATCATTCCAAAGCGTGGAATCGAAATGATTGTGGTAGAGCTCGCCTGTCTTTTCAGGCCATGCGATGTTGTCGTTGTCAGCGTGATTACTCATTCACTGCCCCTTACATGCGATTACAAATATCAGACTAGTGCCGACCATGCGATCCCGAACGAGTATGAGGTTTTTGCCGCTAGATGTCACAGTATCGCGTCAGCGCGTCACGATGCTCGTCTGCCAAAGCGAGCCATTCCAATTTTAACCACGGCGTAAACTGCTCGGGCGATGCATCAATTTCGCGTAGCAGTGAATCGGCAGCGACATATCGGATTGCTGATATTTCGTGCTCGTTTGGCGCAACCGCATCGTTCGACCTGCCAAGATAAACATGACAGAGTTCATTCTCCGAACCGGTGTTGCCGAACTCGGCCTGGTAACTGAATTTGTAGACAAACTCGAGCGTCGTTTCGATATTGAGCTCATCGCGCAAGCGCCGCCGTGTTGCAACGGACATCGACTCACCCTTGCGCGGATGACTGCAACAGGTATTTGACCAGTAACTTGGCCAAAGGCGCTTTGACTCGCTGCGCTGTTGTAACAACAACTCCCCGGCCTCGTTGAACAGGAAAAGCGAGAATGCACGGTGCAATATACCCGTTCCATCGTGGCATTTGGCTTTGGAGAGGAAGCCGATCTCCGTATCGTCTTCATCGACGAGAATAAGTTCCTCCGCGTCCGATGACACTACCTTGTGTGCGCTTTCCATTTACGAGTCCGTTGAATTCGTCAGAGACAATGTATCGAAACCCGCCGCCGCAAATGCACTGATGACATCACTCGCCGTGCCCGGACACAGTGCCACGACCGAGCCGCCGCCACCACCGCCCGTTAATTTCGCACCTTTTGCCCCGGCCGATCTCGCGAGACTCACCATACTTTCGATTTCCGGCGTCGATACCTCAATCGCATTCAATAGCCCATGACAGATATTCATTAGCGAACCGAGTTCCTCATAATCGGCGCGCTGCAGGGCGGCCGCGCCCGAAAGACTCAAGGCGTCAATCTGATCGAAGATCGCATCGTAGTGAGTTTGACGGCGCTCCCGCCTCGATCGCACGCCAGCAACCTGTTCAAAGGTCAGCCCGGGCTGGCTGCTCAGTGCGATGACAATCGGCGGCGTTTCCTGCAACGCCAGTTCGTCGACCTTCAAGCCGCCTGCGTTGCTGAAAAGCATCGGAGTACCGATGGCCGCGATCGAATTGTCGATTCCCGACGGCGTTCCGTGTGCGAGCTTTTCACAAGCGAAGGCTATGCTGTTGACCCGTTCGTCGTCGAGATCAAGGTCAAGAAACCGGTTGAACGCGCGGACAACCGCAACGGCGACGGCCGCCGATGATCCGAGTCCCATTGCACGCGGCAATTTCGATCTTACGTCGATCGAGTAAGCGCCATTGACGATCGCGAGTTCGCGGAAGATCAATTGCACCGCCTCCGCCGCGCCCGACGCCGTGTCGGTGACGGCCTGCTTAAGGCCCCACTAGGCAATCGAAATAGACGACCACTTGTCACTTTCGGACACACTGGCGGTGACCGCATCGGCAATTGGCAACGCGACGGCATGCCTGCCATAGACTACGGCATGCTCTCCCAGCAATATGACTTTGCCGGCTGCCGTGCCCATAATCTCTGCGAGTGGCGCTGGCTGCCGGTCGCGCGCTGACGCGGTACTCCTGGCATGCAGTTTCATGTGACCTTCCTGAATGCCGAGTGTTGCGAGCGCCCGAATCGCAGCAAAATTCTGCGCCAGACCGACAGCTGCCATCAGTTCAGCAAGTTCTCGCGACGATTGGACGCCACTCAAACGTATCGCCAGTCCCGTTGCCGAATTTGTACGCAAGGTACCGCCGACAGTCGCTACTCGAATCGGCATAGCAATGCTGCCGACCAGGTCGCCGCTCGATCCTGCGGACCAGGTTGAGAGCGGCGAGTATTGCCCAGACATTGCCGCGTACGCATGCGCGCCTGCTTCAATCGCGCGCCAGTCGTTACCCGTCGCAATTGCGAGCGCATCGACACCATTCATGATGCCTTTGTTGTGCGTCGCCGCACGATAGGGATCCACGCTTGCGATATCGCTGGCCATGATGATTCGGTCGCGAACCAATTCCGCCGCAAAACCAGATGTCGCAAGATCTTCGAGGCGATAGATGACGCGCGCAGTGACGATCGAGCGATCTGAAAGGTTAGAGAGGATGCGTAGTGCAACATCGCCTCCGCAAATTTCGCCTATGCGCGGCGCGACTGACTCGCAAATTGAGTTGACGATATTGGCACCCATCGCGTCGCACGTGTCGACCAGGATGTGGATCGCGATTGCCGGGGTTCCGCCGCGTAATTCAAGCGGCCGTACCTCGACATCGCGCACTCCACCACCACGGTCGACGAGACCTGGATGAACGTTGTCGGCAAGCTCTATTAACTCCGGTCGGTGCTTTTCCAACGCGGCTATTGCGGCGTTCGTATCCGCAATACTGGTCACATGCACTTGCCCGGCCAATAGTGACTCGTCGCTGACGGCCTCAAACCCGCCCGAGGACCGTGCCAATTTGGCGGCACCACTGACTGCAGCAACAACAGATGGTTCTTCCACGACCATAGGCACGATGTAGTCACGGCCGTTGACGACGAAATTGGGGGCGATCGCAAGCGGTAAACCGAACGTACCGATAACGTTCTCAACCATCGTGTCCGCAGCAGCAGGCAAGAGTACGTATCGGCCTTGCTTCAGCAATTCCGCATCGGCACTCGACAACCAACCAAGCTTGTCGAGCTCATTGATTCGTTCGGCAACGGTCAAATCATGCAGACCACTGATGCGGGAATTAGTCAATACCGGGCTCGTAAATCGTCATGTTCATGTGCCTGAAATCACTTGCCCGCGCGGTGTCGACAAAAGTCACGACATCGGATTCAGCGTGCCCGATGACGATGCCAAGATCGCCACCGCCCGCACCACACGGTTTGTAGACCAATCCGGCCGACGCCGCAGCATCGGCCAGCTCTGCGTGGCCAGCATCGAATATGCCGAGTCGGTGGTCAACATCGAACTTGCGTAACGCCTCGGTGTAATCACGAAGCTGTTGCAGTATTTCAACCGCATTACCCTCGCTCCAGCTTGCCGCTACGCGAGCAGAGGCGATAGCGAGCTCGGCACGTGACTGGCCTGCCTCGGTTCGCGCCAACTGTTTCAGCTTTTCATCGGTGTTCGCTGCGACGCCACTCCACAATAATGCATATGTCAGGCCGTTTGGCCATGTCAGCGAACAGGCCGGCTCGCCGCCCATCCGGTACTCGATAAGTCCGCCAGCGAGACTACAGGCAATGTCCGC